>ERZ838483.47-NODE-47-length-140153-cov-6.441284_pt1 | contig 140153 bp, 104 predicted proteins | sample MGYA00519939_ERZ838483 | MGnify/ENA primary metagenome ERZ838483 (study PRJEB31850, sample SAMEA3708836) | human gut metagenome | biome: human gut; feature: human-associated habitat; material: faeces | place: China | collected 2014 ...
TTAAAGCTGTTGGCCATAGAGTAGAGCCTTGTGCCGACAGCTTTTTTTATTAATAGCATCTGGTAATTTCTGGCGTTTACGCCTTCGCGCAGAACGGTTTCGTCGGCTTCATATTCATGGATATTCTGCAATTCCTGTTTCAGCAGCCATGCAGCCGGATTGAACCACTGTACGAAGATGCAGAGGTCGGCCAGCAGCAGATCCCATGAGTGGCGGTTGCGGATGTGGGCCAGTTCGTGGATGAGTATCTCGCGTCCGTTTTCTTCCAAATCCTTTCGGGCAATCACGATCCAGTGCATCCAGCTGAAAGGAGCAATGTCGTGATCGTGTACCACCAGCCGTACATTTTTCTCTTTCCGGTCAGGGAGATAACTATCCAGAGCTTCCCGTTTGCCCTGACGGATCAGTCTGCCCAGCCTGGCCAGTGAACAGAGGTTGCGTACGATGAAGAATACGATACCTGTCAGATAGACCAGCAGGGCTGCACGTAACCACAAGACTGTGGCAGACGGTGTTGCAGCTGCCATGCTTTCGCCTTCCGGCTGTATATCGGCCAGCAGGAGAAGCTGCTCCAGTGTGAGCATTGTTTCCTGTACAGCTGCCGGACTGTTTACACTGGCTTCGACCAGTGGAAGCAGGGAAGACAACACCAGCAGTCCCAGCAGGGCAAAACGGTTGAAACGGTGGAATGTGTCGCGGCTCATCAGCAGCTTGTAGAACAGGTAGAATACGGCCAGGCAGGCGGCGGATTTCAGTATGTAGACTAAAAAGGTTCCCATATCGTTATCTGGTTTTTCTGATTTGTTTCCGATTCATAACCGTCCCTCCTCTACCTTCTGTATCAGCTCCTTGAGCTCTTTCAGCGAAATGTCCTCCTCTTTCACCAGCGATGAAACGGCATCCCGGTAGGAATTGTTGAAGTATTTGCTGATGACACTCCGGAGCGTACGGCGGCTGAAATCATCACGGCTCACGGTGGCATAGTACTGATAAGTGTTGCCATATGCTTTGTGGGAGAGGTAACCTTTCTCTTCCAGTCCGCGTACGATGGTGGACAGGGTATTGAAATGCGGTTTCGGATCGTCATAGAAAGCGAGCATTTCTTTTACAAACAGCGGGCCTTTTTCCCAGAAAAAGCCCATGATTTCTTCTTCTTTTGCAGTCAGTCCTTTCATGATTTTTTTCTTTTTCTGCAAATAACGAAAGTTTTTAGTTGATAAACTAATCTTTGTAGTTAATAATAGCTAAAGAGATAAATTTACTTTCGTTGCAGCTTGATCGTGCGGTCGTTGCGGCCTGATCGTGCGGTCGTTGTGGCCTGATCGTGCGGTCGTTGTGGCCTGATCGTGCGGTCGATGCGGGCGCATTGTGCGGTTAATTCTGTTTCATGCGGGTTACCTCATTTTTTATATTATTCTTTTCTCCTTATTAAAATGCAGCCCACTGACCTTGCGGTAGCGGGCTGCGGTGTCTGTATGATGTTACCGGGCACAAATGCTCCCGCCCGGAATGGGAGTTCTTAATACTTTGTTACGGTCTTGCCACATTGACAGACATGACGCTTGCTTGCGAAGCATCATTCTGCCCCTTCACATACGCACGGAAAGGCTTCACCTTTACTTTGACTCCATTGGTTATCGGATAGAAGTTGTTGTTCTTCAGGAAGTAGCCCGCGTTGGGTATAACCTCACTCATTGTACCTTCCATGAAGCTGTCTGTCGCAGGGGTGGTTACCAGTTCCACGCCTGCGGCACTTTCGGCGCTGAAGGTGATGCTGCCTGTACCGGATGTTCGATAGAACAGCGGCTTGCCGGCTTCAAAATCGGTTTCTACGAGGGTAATCTCGTCGCTTTCCAACTCCAAAACCTGATAGTAAGTAACCTGACCGCCAGCTACAGAAGTAGGAACGAACGGCAGACAGATGGTTCCATATTGGGAGTTATCTGACAGGGCACGGACATAAGTAACCTTTTTGCTTTTCAACTTGAGGTGGTAACCTGCATACTCGCTAATACCCTCATCGTCAGTCAGCGTTATTTCGCCCAAAACAAGATTTCCCGAACCTTCCAATTCCTTTGCATTATCGAACGTACCTTCCAATACCAGTTCTCCGTTTACAACCAACTGGTTGGCATCGGCAGTCAAAGTCTTATCTTCCGGAATCGTCAGGGTGCTGCCCGCCGGGATGGTGACCACCGCGCCGCTGGGGATGGTGATATTCTCTTCCAGGGTATAGGTGCCGCCCACGGCGCTGGTCTGGTTGCTCTGGCCGTAGATCAGCCAGCTGCCGTCGCCGGTGGGGGCCAGCGGATTCTGAGTGTTATACATATCCTGACGTATCACACTGTTGGTCAGCAGGGTGGAGCCGTTCCCGACGGTCACAGACCCTGTGCTGCCAAAGGGGTTCTGGAAGTAGATGCCGCTCGCCTTGCTCGTCGCCGATCCACTCCGGGCGGTGAGGGAGCCGCTGTCGGATAGGGTCACGGAAGGGGAATTGGAGGAAACATAAAGGCCATAACTGTACTTTCCTGTGCCGCCGGTGGCGGTCACGGTGGCGTCGCTCACGGTGACAGACCCATTCGCACTGATGCCGTAACTGCCGCTACCGGTGGTACCGCCGGTGGCGGTCAGCGTCCCGCCCTGCACCGTAACCGTGCTGCCGTATACATAGAGACCTGTCGAATTATAATTTCCGCTAACATTGCCGCCGCTGGCGGTGACGCTGCCGCCTTGCTGGGTGAATGATCCAATGACAAAGATACCATAACTGCTGCCTGAGCTTGTCTCAGCGCCCTGCGCGGTCAGGCTGCCGCCGCCTTGGATGGTCAGGTTTTCCTCTACACGGATGCTCTGGGTCTCGCCGTTTGGATCCTGAACGCCCTTGACGGTGCTGCTGCCCTCCAGCACGATGGTCAGGTCGCCCGAGGCAAAGATGCCCGCGCCGACATGACCGATGGTATTCGTGCCGTTGATGGTGGCGTCCTTCAGGGTCAGGGTGCCGTTGCCGTCGTAGTAGACATTGTAGTTCTCTGCGCTGGCCCCGTCGGCGGTCAGGGTGCCGCTTTCGTCGGTCGTCCAGTAGCCGCCGCTCTGCACATTGGTGCCGCCCACGGTGAGGGTGGTGGGATTGCCTGCCCATGTCTGTCCGGCACCGAATAAGCCGAGCAACGCTGTCAGCAGACAAAGGAGGCGCAGCCGGCTCTTATCGTATAGTTTGTTTCTTGTCTTCATTTTGTTATTCCGTTTATTTTATGGTCTGAATTTTATTGTTTGTCAATCGGCAAGGATATACTCGCCATCGTCAGGTGTCAGTCCGTCCGTCGAAGTCTGGATGCTGAATGAAAGGGCTGCGTCTGCCGTGCCGCTTTCCGTCCAGCCGCCGGTACCCCAGTCGCCAACCGTAACGCTGTTGATGGTGGCTCCATCCTTGCCTACGGTCACGTTGAAGGTATAGGCTTTACCCGATTCCAAACCGGTAGTCAGTTGTTGAACATTGGCCTTGACGGTAAGCGAAGTGCCGCCCTGAATGTTCAGCTTGACAAACGTTTCATTAGTAGCATACTTGCCCGGCAGCAGGACGGCGGTGAAGCTGTGTTTGGCTTCTGTTGAAGCGTCCTCGCTGAATAGTCCGGTTACTGTTGTTCCATTGCCGGCAACGGTCAGTGTCTTTCCAGTAACTTCAGTCGTTGTAGTAGGTACAGTGAATGTAGGAGCCTGGAATACAGGTTTCTGTGTGGCGTACTGGTTGCCGTAACCGCTTATCTTCACGGTAACCTTGGCCAGGTGGTGCTTGAATGTCAGGTTCAGCGCGTCGCTCTTACTTTGTGACGCTGCCGCCGTCATATAGTCCGCACGGCCTATGTAATTGGTTTCAGTTGGATTGCTGCTGCTCTGGTCGGCCGGGAGTTCAAACTGCGTGTAGGAGTCCGTTTTCCCTTCCACGACGGGATAATAGGCTTCAAAGGTGTTTACATCGTCAGCCCAGACCATGTAGTCGGCTCCTTCAGGTCCCCATGTGCCGCCGTTGTATTTGTAAACCGCCTTGTCCTTGCCTGTTACCGCACCTGTCGAGGTATTGGCTACCGAAATCAGGTCGCCGTCTTCCCATGCGTCGCCTGTTCCTGCCGTGTTTACACGGGTCTGCAGAGCCTCGATGCCTGCACGGATGTGTACGGCCATCGGGTCGTTGGCATAGTCGGAGGACATGAAATCGTCTTCACTTTGGCAGCCTGCCAACACCAGTGCGAGGGCGGCAGCCGGAATATATTTTGCTATTTTCATGCTTGTCATATCTATGAACTTCGTTTACTTTTATTCTGTTACTAAGTCGCCGCCTTGCTGTTCGTCACCCCATGGGTCGGCAGAAATGGTGCCCGTCGTCACTTTGTCGCGGCCTACGGTAAGATTCAGCGTGTACTGTTTGCCGCTGCTGAAGGTCAACTCGTTGTCCGACTTGAATGTATATACCTTTCCGTTGTTGTCGGTGATTTCCACCTTCAGGGTTTGGTTGAAGGTCTGCGGTACGAGGATGCACTCGTATTTCTCGTTTGCCGTTGCAGCATACAGGGTGATGGTCTGTCCGCTGTTGGTGGCGGTACCGGCTGTTCCGGCAGTCAGATTCACGGTAGTGGCCGTGGCGCAGTTGGAGAGCTTTACCGATTTGAAGGTCAGTCCGTCTTCAAGCTCAGAGCCTTTTGCCAGTGTCACGTTCAGCTTGGACAGCGCATGTTGGAAGTTGATGTCGAGTGCCGTTCCGGGTGTGGCGGTTTGCTGTCCGGTACAAAGCAGGTCGGAAGCCTTGACGTTGCTTTCATTGCTCTGGTCGGTCTGCACCGTAAAGGCATAGCTTGCAGCATCGCCCACTGTTCCTGTATAGGGCAGATAAGCGTAATAGGTTACTGTTGCATCATTGCTTTTCCACAGGAGTTGTCCGCCCTGAATCGTCCAGCCATTGTCATATTTCACTTCCCGGTTCGTGCAGTTGTAGCGTTCGTCGCTGTTCGTGCCTTCCGTTGTCAGATAAAGTCCGAAACTTCCTTCGGTCAATGCTCCCTGTTCATAACCGGCACGGGTGGCCATCGGGCTTACGTTCACATTCAGTCCGATAGGCGTGTCGGCATAGTCGGGCGTATTGAATACGTCGCTGTCGTTGGAGCAGGCTGCCAAAAGGGTGGCCAGCGCTGCTGTTGCCAAAATGTTTGCTTTTTTCATTTGAACTATTTTCTGTTAAGTTGTTAATTATTTATCTTTCAAAGATTCCTTTTTCGGATGGAACCGGAATCCCGTCCGACGGTTTATTTTTCCTCCAATGTCGGCAGCGCTCCGTTGAGTACGTAATGCCAACCTGAGCCTGCACTCTGCAAGGCGGTGTTCATGGCATTCATCGCATCCATCCAGTCGTCTGCCACCTTCGTGGTTTCGACGGTGGTGCCTGCCTGATTGTAGCCGATGCCTTGGGCTTGGTTGTTCTGCCAGTAGCAGGCGGTGATGGAAGGGATACCGACGTTTGCATCATAGTTTCGACCCGTTACGCCGCCTGTGGCTCCATCCGGGCCGCTGACAGTTTCCGCAGCATGGTAGCAGGCGGTCAGGGTGCCCGAAGCATTGTCTCCCGTTACGCCGCCTACATAGATAGAGCCGCTTCCGGTGCCTGTGCCGGTCACGTTGCCCGTGGCATAGCAGGCGGTGAGGGTGCCGACTCCGTTGAATCCCACCACGCCACCGGCATAGGTGTTGTTTCGAGGGTCTCTTTCAGCTGTCACATCGCCCGTGGCATAGCAGGCGGTCAGCGTGGCACCATTATTCGTTTGACCTACCACGCCGCCGACTTCGTTCCTTCCATCCACTATGGCCGAGGAAGTGCATTCGGTGATGGTACCGCCATATTGCTGGCCCACCACGCCGCCTACACAGTTGGAGGTGCCGTTGCTGTTACTGTTTCCGCTGACGCTGCCCGACACCGAGCAGTTTTCAATGTTGCCCCGGCTATATCCTGCCACGCCGCCGACATTGGCATACTGGTTATCGCTTGCTATCTGCACGTTCTCCAGCACCACGTTCTTCACCGTGCCGCCATCGTCGATGCAGCCGAACAGACCCGCATATTCGTTACTTCCTTTCACGGTCAGCCCCGATATGGTATGGTTGCCTCCGTCGAAGGTGCCGGTGTATGAGTTACTGTGGTCTGTGCCTATCGGTGTCCATTTTGTGTTCGTAAGGTCGATGTCTTTGTCAAGGATGATGTTGATGTCGGTATTACCGCTGTTCACCTCATCTGCCGCTACCTTCAGTCCTTCACCGCTGTAAATGGTGATGGTTCGGGTATTGGAATCGTATGAGTAGGCTTCGGTCGCTTCTGCGCCATCAATGGAAGTACCGTTTTCCCAGTCCGACACGCTGATGCCCGCATCGTCCAGTTCGATCCTGTCGCGTCCCAGCACAAGGTTCACCGTAGTGTATCTGCCCGGTTGCAGGTCTATGCCTGAAGGGTGGGTATAGGTATATACCTTGCCGTTCTCCAGCGTGACGTTGATGGTGCGGAACCCGCTCTGCCCGGGAATCATGATGCCGGCAAAGCTGGCGGATGTGCCCGTGAAGGGAATCACCACAAGGTTTTGACCGGTGACCGGGGTTACCTCGACAGGATTCTCTAAATAATTCACGGTGGCTTCGGTGCATGCGACTGCCGTTACCGAAACCACTTCGGGAGCAGTTGTCCACTCGTTGCGGAACGAAAGGTTTACCACGAGCTTTGCCATTACATGCTCAAACTCCAGTTTCACGGCAGAACCGGTGGGCTTGGCCGTGGTCCTCGCCACCAGCAGGTCGCTCGCGGTCTGGTTATTGAAGTCCAGCGTATAGGGGTCGGCATCGTAATCGGTAGCTCCGTTGCGCTCGGGATAGATGCCGAGGAAATAGTGGTCGGACGTATTGTCGGCCCAAAGCATCTGCGGCTCGGCGGTCCATGTGCCGTCGCCGCCTAATGTATTGATGGAGTTGTCCACCACAAGCCGCTGCATGTCGTTGTCGGCTCCTAACCAGGCATAGACACTGATGCGGTCATTCGTCTCGAAGGTGGTCGAGTTGCCGCTATGGGCCACACGGGTCATGGCTCCCACGGATGCCGTTACCCTTATCTGTCCAAGGTCTTGCGGTGGCAGTACATCGCTGTCGGTGCTGCACGCAGCCAACAGGATAGCGGTTGTTGCCAATAATAGATTCTTTATATTCATACGTTTGCTGTTTTAATCAGTTATAAATATATAGTCAGCACAGCGGTTTACGCACCCGGAAAAAATATGTTACCGCCATAGTCGCCTTCGAGCGGAGCCCAGTCGGTGATGGTGATGTCATTGTCTAAGGTGATTTCGTCACGTCCCAATGTCAGGTTGACGGTGGTGTACTTGCCTGTTTCCAACGGGATGGAAACCCCTACGTTATAGACGTATGGCTCGTCAATGTATTTTACCTTGATCTGTATTTCAATTAAATTGCTGTTAGGAATCATGATACCGGCATAGCTGCAATCGTAGTTGGCTACCGGTGTTTCCAAAGCCGGGATGTCTATCGCCTTATTGTCGCCCTGTGGCGTAATCTCTCCGGAGAGGAGATTGACGCTTGCCTCCGCCTTTGCAATGGCTCTGACCGATTCCACGACCGGTGTTCCGGACCACTGGCTGCGGAAATTCAGGTTGATGACTAATTTCGACATCAGGTGGCTGAAGGTCAGCGCCACGGGCGTGTTAGTGGGCGTTATGCCCTTGTTCTCAGTGCCGGCATTCATGGCATAAAGAAGGTCGCTTGCCTCCTGGTCTTCAGGGGTCAGTACATAGTTCATGGCTTTCAGGTCGCTTACCTCCTGCACAGGGTAAATGCCCAGAAAGTAATGCGCCGAACTGCTGTTTGCCCACAGCATTTGCGGGCTGGCCGTCCATGTGCCGTCGTCGCCTAAGGTGTTGACGGAATTGTCCACCACAAGCTGCTGTGCATCGTCGGCTGCACCCAACCAGGCATAGACGCTGATACGGTCGCCCGTCTCAAACACCGATTCGTCGCCGTCGGTTGTCACACGGGTCATCTGCCCGATGGAAGCATCCACCCGGATCTCTTTTGCCGGAGCATAGCCGGGTTCATGGTCGTTCGTGCATGCCGCCAGTACAAGGAGTGCGGCAGCAACGGATAACATGCTCTTCATCATAACTCTATCTCTATTTTATTTGTTAATTATATTCCGGGATTAAAGATGTCATCACTCGTAATCCAGCCTTCGCCCCAAGGGTTAATGTCGGTGGCGGTGATATACATGTAGGGCTGCATTCTGTCGTATTCCAATGCCAGCTCGTAGCGTTTTCCGGCAAGCATCAGGGGAGCTTCTGCCGTGTATTCATGACGGGAGCCGTCGGCAAAGGTCATGACCATGTAGAGCATCGTGCAGGCTTCACCTTGTGCCGTCGGCATCAGGCGGGCATCGGTAGAGAGCGTCCCCCCGTCGGCAACGGCTTGCGGCAGGAGCGCATCTGTCTTTTCGGCGGAAGGTACGACGTAGCTGTTGTCATCGCCGCGCCGTGCCGGATAAAGGCAGGTGGCGGCATTGCGTACCGTGACGGCAAGCGACGCTCCTTCGGGCACGCCGTTGATACGGACAGCAAGCTCTGCCAGCAACGGAGCGACACGGATGACGGAGCGGAGGTTGACCCCGGTGTCGGTCACTCTCACCCCGGCCACGCCACCGACGGCGTGTGCGGGCGAAGCCGACGGGTCGGCAAGCGAAACGCGCAGCATGTCGGCTGTCCGTGTACCGTTCTCATAATCATACCGAAACGGCTCTGTCAGGCCGCAGACGCCTACAAGCGTATAGTCGCCCTCCGGCAGGCTGAACAGGCCGGATGCCAGTTCTTGCGGAGAGGAAAACTCGTGCGCTTCCACTTCATGCCCCTCCGCATCGTATATCCACAGGTTTACCGGACTTGTGATGTCGGTCGGCTCGATGCCTTCAAGCCATTCCATGCCGACGGCAAGTCCGTGCCTGTCATTTTCGTGTATATCCTTGTCGCAGGCCGTCCATAGCGGCAACAGCATGAGCAGGGATACATACAGGAAATATCTGATTGTCTTTTTCATCGTCTGTCCTCCTTTCTTTCCTTGTCTGTCACTTCGGCACGGCGGGCTTTCTCCGCATCCTTCTCGTTCACGTCGCTGCCACGCCCTACGGCTGTAATGCGTCCGGCTGTGATGCCGCGGCTTTCAAGCCACAGCTTGACCGCTTCGGCACGACGGATGGAATAGCGTTCGTTTACACTCCGGCTGCCACGGGTGTCGCACCAGCCCGTCACGACTATGTGCATGTCGGGATGTTCTTTCAGTATGCCGAGTATCGCTTCGAGCTTGGATGTCTCGGACGGACGAAGCGAAATGCTGTTGAAATCGAAATAGACAGTCGGGAATACAAAATCGGTTTCGGTTGAATTGTCTGCTACCGTGACAACAGTTTTCTGTGCCGTACTGTCCGTGACGGTCTGTTCGGGTATTTCCGCCGGGGCTGTTTCTACGGCATTGTCCCTCTCATCCTGCGGCTGACCGGTAGATGCCGGGTAAGCAATGCCGTGGTCTGCTTTCTTTCCGCTTTTCTTGCCGAACGCGAAACTGACACGTATGCCGCTTTCCCATATATAGTTGGCTTTGTGCCCGCTCTTGAGAAGTCCGTCCATGCCGTCGCCCGTAAGGTAAGTGACACCACTGTAAATGCCGACACCTATACCGCAGGCAAAACGGTATCCTGCCTGAATGTTTCCGCCTGCACCCAGATGCCATTCCGTATTTTCCTTGCATACTTCTTTTCCGCCGTCAAGGGTGGACAGGGAGGCTTTCGTGCCAACGGCTGCCAGCAGGGGCGACACCTCCACGCTCCACCGGCTTTGACGGGTGGACGGGAAAAAACCAAGCACATCGGCATTGAGCTGCAAACCGTAGCGTTGCGTCGTTACACTGCTTTTCAGGCCGGCATAGTCCCAGCCTTCCATTCCGAGTACCGGAGCATGATAACGGACACCGTCCGAACCAAGCCAGTAATTGCCGGAGATACAGCAATCTCTCTGGCTCATGCTCATTTTCCCGAAAATGGCCTGAGCCTCCAATGAAAGTACCGGATTGAAACGGTAGCCTCCGTAAACTCCGCCGCTGAATCCCGCACGGGTCTTGTCGAAACCGAAACTGCTGAACTGGCTCACACCGAAGGGTACGCCACCTTGCAGACCCACATACCAGCCGGGAGATTTTGTATTTCCAGAAGCATCCTGGGCCATGAGCGGAGCTGCACAGAGCAGGATGCAGAGTAACAGAATATAGTTCCTTTTTTTCATATTACAGGTCATTGTCACTTGATGCTGCTAAGTTTTTAATGTGTCAAAATGGGGTATACGAAAATGAAAAAGGGTGGGAACTCCTGTAAAAAGGAGTTCCCACCCTTGTGTATATCAATGAAAATAAGTATATTAACGCGCGAATTACGCCGGGTGTAATGTGTGTGTGTGTGTGTGTGTGTGTGTGTGTGTGTGTGTGTGTGTGTGTTTACACAAATCTCACACATTTCCAAATTTGCAACACACTTTTTTGAATATAGGTATATGCACGATGCAGCGGACAACGGAATGTTGCCTGAACAGATTGCCATATTTCCTGAAATGTGCTGTAAATCAAAATACATTGTCATTCAATTATTAAATTCCGTTTGCAAAGTTAGCGGATTTTAACGGAAAGTGAGAGGACAATCTTAGAAAATTTGAAGGACAATTCAAGGAAAAATGCTCATAATGAGGGACAATTCAGGGAATTTCCTTAAATTGTCCTTCTGTGTTCTTGTCCTGCATCCCGGATTTCAGGTTTCGGCTGTAAGTCCTTACATTGGAAAAACCGCAATGCGCGGCAATTTCTTCACGGCTTGCCGAAGGGTGTTCTTCCCGGTATCGGACAGCGGCCTCAATCCTGAGCCGTTTCAGTTCCTTATAAAAGGAACCGAAACGTTCTTTCATGACAATGGATACATATTTCCGGTTGCTCTTTACCGCATCTGCCAGTTCGCCGATTTTCAGGTTCGGATTCAGGTAAAGCCTGTCCTCGGTCAATGCCACACGTATTTTGGCTTCCAGTTCATTCATGGCATCAACAGACAGCAGGCTGCTGCCGCTTCCCCGGTCGGACAGTACCGTTTCTATTTTTTCCGCTATGAGTTCTTCCGCTTCTTCCATCACCTCCCGATATTCTTTTCGTTGCGGATGCAATATCCGTATCAAAAGAACGACGTGCATGACTGAAATGGCCAGTTGGAACCACATGTTGTAATCATGGTCGCCGGTGATAAACAGCCACCATGCAGCTCCCTGATACAGCACCGGTATGAATGCAACAAGACCGGCAAAGCGTACAGGAAAATCGTCACTGTTGGAATATTCTTCCTGCATATGCAGGCGAATCTGGCGTAACAGCCAGCATGTGGTCTGCAACAGCATGACAGTAAGCAGCAGAGAATATCCTCCGATAAGTGGGAAAAGCGTGTCGCGGTGGCGGTGGAGGGTATCTCCACCAATCCAGCCGTATATCCAGCAGGTCAGAATAACAGCCAGAGGAATGATGCCGGACAATACAAATATCAGTCTGCGGTGTTTTGTCTGGCTGAAGAAAAACTGGCGGAACGACAACACGCCCGCACCGGGCAATAGCAGCACAAGAAAAACACGCATAAAAAGACATGCGTCAGGGCTGTCCATCCGGAAAAGCCATACCACAGGCAGGGCGAAACAGGCATAGACAATCGTGATGAGCTTGCGGGCCGGATAGAAATAGGTTTCTTCCTCGTCAAACGGACGGCACATGTGGAAATAACGCACCAACGCACAAAACAGTGACGTAACGACCAGTATCAGGCAGGATGCCGCATAATATATTTCAGGACCTTGTATTATCATATCGGATCTTCTAAAATTTTGCAAAGATACAAAAATCCGTTCGTATCAGGGCTCTAGTCAGAGCTTTTTATCATCTAACCTCCTTATTTTTTCATATGTATGTCAAAGAACGACAGATTATTTTTTTAGACATGTCAAGCATTGGGGCATGGTCACGAATTGGTAACGCTGCAATGTCCGGACCTGGCTTTTTCATTGCTTTTTCTGTTTATCACTTTTTATTCGTACTTTTGTGGCGTATATCTTGAAATGGGGTTGTATATAGTGTAATAAACCGAATAATACGTATGAAAAAAGAAGTAAAGAGTCAACGTTTGCAATCGTTGGATGCCTTGCGGGGATTTGACATGTTTTTTATTATGGGCGGAGGAGCTCTGTTTGCCGGATTGGCAACCTGCTGTCCGATTCCGTTTTTTCAGGCAATAGCCAGGCAGATGGAGCATGTGCCCTGGCATGGGGTTGCTTTTGAGGATATGATTTTTCCTCTATTCCTTTTTATTGCAGGTATTTCCTTTCCTTATTCTTTGGAAAAACAGAAAGCGTGTGGGATGAGTTCGGCAGCCATCTACCGTAAGGTGATCCGCCGGGGACTGGTTCTGGTACTGCTGGGTTGCATTTACAACGGACTGCTGGATTTTGATTTTGCTCATTTGCGTTATGCCAGTGTTCTGGGACGTATCGGCCTGTCCTGGATGTTTGCAGCCTTGCTTTTTCTGAATGTGCGGACACGTGTCCGTATGGGAGTTGTAGCCTTGCTTTTTATCGGTTACTGGGCGCTGCTGGCCTGTTTTCCGGCGCCGGATGGCAATGGAGATCCTTTTTCCATGGAAGGGAGTCTGGTCGGTTATGTAGACCGGATGTTTTTGCCGGGACAGTTGTATTTGGGAATTCATGATCCGGAAGGGCTTTTAGGTATTATTCCTGCTGTCGGAACAGCCTCTTTGGGTATGCTGACGGGAGAATGGATCAAGCGGGAAGGACTGCCTGAACTGCGGAAGGTCGTTCTGCTGGCCTGTGCCGGAGTGATGCTGGTCGTTGTCGGATGGATATGGGATCTGGTTTTCCCGATCAATAAAAACTTGTGGACAAGTTCGTTTGCCTGCCTGGTCGGTGGTATATCCATGCTGCTGTTTGCCTTGTTCTATTACCTGATTGATGTACGGCACTGTCATCGGTGGACTTTGTTTTTCCGGGTCATCGGGATGAACTCCATTACGATCTATCTGGCTCAGCGCTTCATTGATTTTGACTATACGGGCCGGTCTCTTTTCGGCGGACTGGCATCACTTTTCCCGGAATCATTCCAGCCGCTGATACTGGCGCTGGCCTATATTGCCGTTTGCTGGGGATTCCTGTACCTGCTTTATCGTCAAAGGATATTCCTGAAGGTGTAAATCATGTAATAAAACATATAGAGAGATTGTAAAATTTAGAAAGCGTAGCGAACCGATGGGAAACAGAGTTCGTTACGCTATATTTTTCTCTAGGTAAAAGCCCAGTGGTAACTTGTCTTTGATGTACTTTGTTACTGTTGACGGCGAGGTTAAGGAGTTCGGCTGCAAGATGGAAGCTTGGGGACGAGGTATAGGGCTTATTATGGAAAGTTGTAGAGAGCAAGGACTTCCTGCACCGGAAATCAAAGTTGTTCCGCCATTCGTGAATCTCACAATATGGTTTAAACACTCACTGGCTGGTGAAGTGAAAAACATCTACACCCCAAGTGAAAGATTCATACACTCCAAGTCACACCCCAAGTGATGATGATTTCACCTCAAGTCATGACGAAATACAGAAGAAGTCGAATATCATGACACCCCAAGATAAGGTGTTTGAATTTTGTAAATCACCGAAAAGTATAGTTGAAATAGCTGAAATGCTTGGAGTGAACGATAGAAGATGGGTACGCAAGAAATATATAGCTCCGTTTATCGGTATAAAACTTCAAATGACTATTCCAGATAAACCGAATAGTCAGAATCAGAAATACGTCAGTATTGAGAAATGATATCGAAAGTAGCCAATCTTTTTGTCCTGTCAAGTATTTTGGCTACTTTTGCCCAAGATTTATTTGATAGCAAAGTTTCGTAAAACGACTTAAATATCTCGTAAAAAGTTGACTTTTCAAATGGTTATGTTAAACCGTTAAAAATCTAAATAAAAGACTATGAATTTAAGAAATAAAATGCTTTGGGCTGGATGTCTGGGTTGGAAAGCCGGAAAAACGGCTGATAAAACTGCAAATGCCAACTGATAAATATATTTTTAATCTGTATAAAACCTTGTTTAACGTATGAAGTATTTATTGATTATCTGGGCTTGCCTGTGTACTTTGTTCAATCTGCAGGCAGCAGAATACAGTGTGGTTCCCAAACCTTTGTCGGTGAAGGAAACGGGTAAACCGGCTTTTGTGTTTACTCCCCGGACAGTTGTCTATGTCACTCCGGCTTCCAGGCAGATCGGAGAATTGTGGATTCAGTCTGTCAGCCGTTCGCTTCCCTTTCAGTTGCAGCTGAAGGAGGTGTCCAGTGTAAAAGGGAAGAATGGCATCGTGTTTGATCTGTCGAAGAAAAACCGTTCGTCGGAGGCATATACGCTGGATGTCAGTGATAAAAGAATTGTTGTCAGGTCGGAAGGTCTGGCAGGACTCTTCTACGGAGCGCAGACACTGACACAGCTGATGCCTCCCGAAGTGGTAGGAAAAGAAAAACTGGAAGGTGACATTATCGTGCCGTCGCTTCAGATCAATGACAAGCCTCGCTTCCAGTGGAGAGGATATATGAAGGATGTCAGCCGTACATTCTATTCGGTTGATGTGCTGAAGAAGTATATTGACATCATGTCTCTTTACAAGATGAATACCTTGCATCTTCATCTGACGGACGACCAGGGATGGCGGGTGGAAATAAAGAAATATCCACGGCTTACTTCCGAGAAGGCTACACACTATCCCGTGCAGTTTGGCCAGCCGGAAGGAAGAAGCGGGTTCTATACGCAGGAAGAACTGAAGGATCTGGTGGCTTATGCTGCTGCCCGCCATGTGCAGATCGTTCCGGAAATAGACGTGCCGGGACATTGCTGGCCTGTGCTTATTAATTATCCGGAACTGGCTGTCAATGATTCGTTCTATCCGGATTATGTGATGCCGTTCTGCGAGACTTATCATGTGTGGGGCCATCAGTTTACTCCCAACACGCTGGATCCGTCGAATGAGAAGGTATATCAGTTCCTTGATGATGTGTTTACTGAAATTGCAGCCATATTTCCTTCTGAATACATCCACTTCGGAGGAGATGAAGTCCGTCATATCCTGTGGGAAAAGAATGAGCATATTCAGAACTTCATGAAGGAAAAAGGAATGAAGAATGTCATGGAACTTCAGAGTTATTTCGTGACGAGAGTTTCGGCCATCATTGCCGGCAAAGGCAAGAAGCCGATCGGATGGAATGATATTCTGGCTGATGCCGGCAATCTGCCTGAAAATGCTCACATCATGTCATGGCTTGGCAGTTCTGCTGTAAAGGATGCGGCAAAGTATGGTTTCCCGACGATTGCCACTCCTGCCAGTCATCTGTATTTTGACATCCGTCAGGGTACACCGGATGACGGCCTGCTGTCGGACCTGGCTTATCCTTATGCCATCACGTTGAGCGATGTCTATGGATACGATCCGGCTGAAGGTCTGACTTCGCGGGAGCTGGATTGTCTGCTGGGAGTGCAGGCGAATATGTGGCCGGCTGTGCCGCAGGAGGTGAAAGACATTAATCTGCAGAACTTTCCGCGACTGCTGGGACTGGCTGAAATTGCCTGGGCAGACGGCAAGAAAGACTTTGCTGATTTTGAGAACCGCATGAATACGCAGTATAAGAGACTGGATGCCCTGAAAGTTGACTATTACCGTCCTGACTGTCATGTCATCGCAACCTGGTCGCCGGAAAAGGTTTCTTTCATTGACTATACGACATGGGAATTTGATGTCACTGATAAGGTGTATGACAACGGCCGTGCGATGGCGGGACTTTTCTATACCAAGGGGAATGACCGCCTGAACATCAAGAGTATGCAGCTGCTGGAAAACGGCAAGGTCATAGCTGAAGATCTGCACCGGGGATTTGCTGATGAAACCCGTACCACCGGAAAAAGAAAGAATTATCTGTATTATCTGGATGTGAAGAACTACCGGAAAGATGCGAAATATACACTGAGAATGGAAGTTTCCGGTTACCGGGGTACGGACTCTTATGGAAATGTGATCTTTAGCCTTTCTCCTTATGTGCCTTTCCAGAGTGTGGAATCGGATAAAACAGGCCGAAAGTAACTTGATGACATTGCGTCTGCCTTTCGGTGGAAGGTGTTTTCATACATTTATATTTTTCCGGAGCCTGCAAGGGCAGCTGGGGCATAATGAGTCAGATACAGAAACATCGGCCGGCTTATGTCGTGTCTGTCGATAAAGGTGACAGCTGAGTCTGCAATTGTATGTGGGTTAAATCATTGCGTGAATAAGAAAAATCTTTTCATTGGAGAGGATGATTGCAAAAATGAAAGATTTATTGGAGTGAAACAAAGAAAAGTGACTTTAAAAATCACTAAATGAGAACATACGGACAGGCTTTTCCTTTGGACTTCTCCCTGGGGTGATTAACTTTGTGAGTATAAACACTTAAATTTGTGATACAAATATGGAGAAGCATGTATTATGGGGCGCATTGGCATCTGCGCTGGTTCTGGCATCCTGCAATGCGGGTAAAGGATCTGTAACGGAGAATGAACTGAAAGGTAACTGGGTGGAAGTGATGCCTGTCAATCTGCAGATTGTACAGGGAGTGACTCTGGAAGAAGGGGGCAAGGCAACTTCCATCGGAATGGCAACCTTGAAATATGAACGCTGGAAACTGACTGACGGTGCCCGGCTGATACTGGAAGGAAAAAGTATCGGTAACGGACAGACGATTGATTTTGCCGACACATTAGATGTTGTTTCCCTCAGTGGAGATACTCTGACGTTGGGAAAGGGTGAGATGTACCGCATCCAATATGTACGTCAGCAGGAAGGTGAAGGTCTGATCGGGGGCAGCGATGCGGCCATGGGATATACCTGGTCAAAAATGCTTCAGAAGAAAATACGTGTATTCGAAGAGGGTACCCGTGTACATTCTGTGGCTGATCCGAATTCATCTGTTGCCGGCTATCTGGTTTTTGCATCCGATTCTTTGCAGGTCGAGTTTTTCTATCCGGAAACGGATGTGGTGCTTGACCGCAGAACACGTCCGGACGGTACACCTGTATGGAATGTGGAGGATGATGATACGTATCTGGTGGAAAAGGCTGAGTCAGAATGGCTGGTCTCCAGACGGGGGCAATTGCTGTATGCCACCAGTGGAGTGGAAGATCTGGTGAAAGCTGCCTTTGTGGCCGATGGCGGTGAGGAAATTGAGATTCTTTTCTTCGGAAAGGGCGGAGTGGCTCAGATGAACCGGAATGGAGTCTACAGTCTGTTGCGTCAGTATCGTACGGCTTCCGGCTATGGTTATAAGAATCCGGTATTCGATCTTCGTGGAAAAGGACAGGAAGCTGTGCTGACTACTTTGTCAGACGGAAGCCGTCTTGCTCTGAAAGAAAAAAATAAATAATTATGAAATATCTGGCTTTATTTTTGGCAGCCGGTCTGTGTGCGACAATAGCTGATGTTCCTTCCAGAAAAGCGTATGAAGGATTTGAATGGGAACGTGTGACAGGCGCTGGTCTGAGTTTCTGGGCACAGCATAATCCGGATATCAGGGTGATGGCAGATCCTTCCTTGCCGGGCGCCGTAGTTGTCCGGAACGGAGATACAGCTCCCAGGAAAGTCATTCAGGTCTTTGAACTGAAAAACCGTTCCATCGAGGATGTACTTCCTCTTCTGCAGAAAGAGGAAGGATGGGATGCAAGTCAGTCCTGTCAGTTCAAGGAAGTAAAATCCGGACGTGAAGGAGTGAAGCGTTATCTGCTGGTTCCTGCCGGTTCGTACGCAGCTGAAGTAGACAAGCAGATGAAGGAAGAGCCTGTGCCTTCCACTTGCAGCGGATGGGGTGTCGGGAATAGTGGCATGCGCTATTTTGAGGTGCAGGATTCTCATCCCGACCGGGCTGTTTTCGTTGAGATTGGTCAGGATGCTCCTTTGTTTGATGAAAGCAGTATCTGTCTGACCGCAATGGACGCTGTATCCGATTCCACACAGGTGTTGTATAATCTGTCGGGAGAAGTACGTATCGGCCATGAAGTACGTTCGTTCCGTCCGGAAAACAGTGATAAGGAGTACTGGCTGGTGGACAAGACAGGGACTCTGACAGAAATTTATGACCGGAAGACAGGCGGACAGAAGAATGGCAAACCTCTCCAAATGATGTTGAAACTGGAATATAACGGCAAGTGGGATGACGGATTTGCTGCGGACTATGACGGAGTTTATTTCGTTCGGGAAGTGCTGGACGGACAGAAAAATCCTGAAGGTCTGAAAAAAGATTGAAGCTCAGAATGTGCTTGAAACGAAGAGCGGATTTACCAGGCCGCAGGAGCGGAAAAAAGAGAGGTTGGAGTACAGGTATAAAAAAAGGAGTACCGCTGTACTCCAACCTTTTTATTAACCTTAAATCTAATACTATGAAAACACGATGCAAAGGTACGGGTTTTCCGGTTAATTGCAAATCTTTTCAGAAGAAAAACATGTTTAATAACATCTTTTAAATCCTTGAAAGTCTTTTAAAGTTTTCTCAATTCCTGATACAAGCGTTGTACGGGAAGTCCCATGACGTTATAGTATGAACCTTGAAGTCCGGTTACTCCGATAAAGCCGATCCATTCCTGGATACCGTAGGAGCCGGCTTTGTCCATGGGGTGGTATTTTTCCACATAATAGCTGATTTCTTCTTCGCTCAGGGTATCGAATGTCACTTCGGTGGTAACGGCAAAGCTGCGCTGTTGGCTTGCGGTCAGGATGCAGACACCGGTAATTACCTGATGAGTACGTCCGGAAAGCAAAGTGAGCATCCGGCGGGCATCTGCTGCATCGTGTGGTTTGCCCAGTACCAGTCCGTCCAGATAAACAATGGTATCGGCTGTAATGATGAGTTCGTCCGGTTGCAGGCTAGTGCGGTAAGCATCTGCCTTCTTGCTTGCAATGTAGAGAGAAATTTCCTCGCCCTTGAGTGTGTCGGGGTAACTTTCGTCGATACCGGGCAGCACTTTGGTTTCAAATTCGATGCCCAGTCCGGCAAGCAGTTCCCGGCGTCTCGGAGAGTTGCTTGCCAGTTTGATATGATATTTCTTCAGATTGTCCAGCATAATTTTTAGTTTTGAGGGTTGAGATTTCTGTTTCTGGCTTTATTACCAGCCGAAAGCCTGTTCGTGTGACATCCATTTTCCCTGGGCCTTGAGCACCTGTTCGATGACATCGCGTCCGCAGCCATGACCTCCGTTACGGTGAGAGATGTATTTGCAGACGGCCTTGATTTCGGGAGCAGCGTCTGCCGGACAGCAGGGAAGTCCCACCAGGCGCAACACTTCATAATCGGGGATATCATCACCCATGTAAAGCACCTCTTCGGGCTTCAGGTCGTATTTCTGCATCAGTTCGTGGTATTCTTTGGTCTTGACGGCAGCTCCCAGACAGATATCCTGTACACCCAGTCCTTTGTAACGTTCGCGTACGGCTTCTGTTTTTCCACCGGTGATGATGGCTACATGCAGACCGCATTTCACGGCCAGTTGCAGGGCATATCCGTCTTTGATGTTGACGGTACGCATGGGCTCTCCGTTGGGATGAAGCAGGATGGTTTCGGCGCTCAGCACTCCGTCTACGTCGAAGAAGAGTGCCTTGATTCGGGTTAAATCGTAGTCTATCATAAATTACAGATTGATGTTACGGGTTTGACTTTTTTGTTTTTTCGGCATAAGCCCGGATGTTCCGGCTGATGTTCCGGTAGATTTCGGCCAGTTCCGGTTCACTTTCCAGCATGTGCAGATGATCTTCCATGATGTTGCAGTCGTTCCGTCGGGCCGGACCGGTCTGTGCTTCTTCGGGCGTCAGGTAGTGTATTTTCCGGGTTGTTTCCTCGATGAGTGGAAGCATGGATTCAAACGGAAGCCCGTGTTCGCTGAGCAGGTGATGACACACTGCATACATGTGGTTGGCAAAATTGCAGGCGAATACGGCTGAAATGTGGAGATATTTGCGCTGCTCGGAAGAAGCTTCATATACCTTTTCACTGAGGCGCTGTGCCAGCTGCATCAGCAGACGGGTATCTTCTTCTGAGTTGGCCTCGATGAAGAACGGGGTAGTCGTGAAGTCTGCATCCCGCTGTTTGCTGAAGGTTTGCATGGGATAGATCACTCCGTGTCGCCGGGCCAGTCCGTTCCAGATACTCATGGGAACGCTTCCGGCCGTATGCACAAAAAGAGCATCCGGATTGCGTCGTGTCAGTGCAGGAAGTACTTCGTTCAGAGCCGAGTCCTTGATGGAAACGATGTAGAGATCGCTTCCTGCATCAATCTCGTCCAGACGGGTGGTGAAGGCAGCATGGAGCCGTCCGGCCAGTTCACGGGCCGATTCTTCCGTGCGGCTGAATACCTGCCGGATGCAGCAGTGGTGTTGCGACAGGGCTTGTGACAGGTGGGTAGCCACGTTACCTGCCCCGATGAATGTCAGGTTATACAGATGTGTTTCGTCCATAATCAGCGTGAAGATATAAAATAAAGAATCACTCCCACAAGCAGCAGGACCAGCGGAAGCAGGTAGGCAGACATTTGTCCCAGCAGGGCAATGACCAGTCCGATGTTCTGGATGAGCCAGATTCCGGCCAGAATGATTCCCACCGACTTGTCGCTCTTGAACCAGAGGAAGATGACGGCGGCATACAGCAGCATGGTGTCTTTCTGCATTACCCAGGGCAGTCCGTGGCTGCTGAAGCCGATCCATTTGTCAAGCAGATAAAGGATGCCCATCAGTACCAGGAATACCCCAGTGGCCTGATAGGTGTCTTTGTGGTTGGATGCCGACATGGTTATTTTCCTCCATATTTGTTAAGGTGTATCTTTTCCCATTGCAGGTGGCTTTCATCAAACGGTTTCCGTTCCATGCCTTTGTGACCGATGGCAATGATGGAAAGAGCCTGTAGCTGGAGAGGCAGGTCGAGTACCTCATGCACATATTCGTTAGCGGGCACGCCGTCTGCTGTAAACCGTTCACGCAGTTGAACCCAGCAGCTTCCCAGTCCCAGATCTTCGGCCTGCAGCTGGATCAGGATGGAGGCCACGGAGGCATCTTCGATCCAGACATCGCTTACCATCGGATCGGCAGTAACAACGATGGCCAGGGCCGCATCGCTCACGAAGGTTGCTCCCGATTCCTTGCAGTGCGAAAGTTTTTCCAGAGTTTCCTTGTCATCCACCACGATGAACTGCCAGCAGTTGCTTCTTTTCGATGAAGGAGCCATCAGTCCTGCCTTCAGCAGACTTACTACCTGTTCCTGGGTCAGTTCCTCTTCCGTGAATTTTCGGGTACTCCGCCGCTTTTTGATCAGATCGCTGAAATTTTCCATAAATAATTGTTTTTGATGTGACAAATATAGCCTTTCTTATGCAAATGCTCAAAAAAAATCCTAAATTTGCATACATGGCGCTCCGATTGTCTACATATTATCATTCGGAAGATATTCCTGCCTTGCCGGGTGACAACCTCTTCCATTCTACCGAACTGTTCCGGGTGCTGGAGCAGACTCCCGGCTATATACCTGTCATGCTTGTAGCCTTTGAAGGAGAAAGTCCCGTGGGTAAGCTCCTGTCGATTACCCGCCGTCAGTTTTCCCTGTGGGGAGGATGGTCGAAAACCTTTGTATACGGAGTAGGGGATTATTTCGGAGGCAGCATGAAGCGGGAAGAAGTGTTCCGGGAAATGCTGGCCTATCTGACCTTGCGTCACGAAGAGGATTCTTTTCTCATAGAGTTTCGGAACCTGGAGGAACCGCTGTTCGGTTACCGTTACTTCCGGGCTAACGGCTATTTCCCGGTCAAGTGGTTGCGGGTGCGCAACTCCATTCATCAGGAACTCATAGACAAGTGGATGAGTGCTTCCCGGAAACGGCAGATCCACAATGGACTGAAGCATGGAGCCGTTATGGAAGTAGCCCGGAGCGAGGAAGATGTGTGTGCCCTGTTTACCATGCTTCGCCAGTATTACCTGCCCAAGGTTCATCGTTATTTTCCGGATATCCGTTTCTTTCTGTCCCTGATCTCGGAACCTTCCCGACGGGAGCTCGGCAAAATTTTCGTAGTCAAATATAAAGGTAAGGTGATCGGAGGATCGGTCTGTCTGTTTTCGGGTGACTGTGCATACTTGCTTTTCTCCGGAGGAATGCGCAAGAGTTATGCTTGGCTCTATCCGGGTGTACTGGCCGTGTGGAATGCCATGCTTTATGCACGTGAGCAAGGATATGCCCATTTTGAATTCATTGATGCCGGATTGCCGTTCCGCCGCTACGGTTTCCGCGATTTTATTCTTCGTTTTGGTGGCAAACAGCTCAGCAGCCGGAGATGGTTCCGGGTGAGATGGGAATGGCTGAACCGTCTGCTGATTAAAATTTATGTGTGAGGTGAGCTGCTGGAAAAGGATTTTTTAGGCAGATTCTAATAATATTTATCCGAAAAAGTTTCGCGTTTTAGCACAAAATTGTTTTCTTTGTGCAGTTGATGCAAATTGACTTTGATTTAATACCTTTAAAGAAACGCAATTATGAAAATTTCTCACATTGAACATCTGGGCATTGCCGTAAAAAGCATTGAAGAGGCCCTTCCTTATTATGAGAATGTACTCGGTTTGAAATGTTATAATATCGAAACCGTTGAAGATCAGAAAGTAAAGACTGCCTTTCTGAAATGTGGAGACACTAAGATCGAGCTGCTGGAGCCGACCGGTCCGGACAGTACCATCGCTAAGTTTATTGAAAACAGGGGCATGGGGGTACACCATGTAGCTTTTGCCGTTGAAGACGGTGTGGCTCAGGCTCTGGCCCAGGCTGAGGGTGAAGGCATCCGTCTGATTGACAAGGCACCGCGCAAGGGCGCAGAAGGTCTGAATATTGCTTTCCTGCATCCGAAGTCAACGATGGGAGTACTGACCGAACTTTGTGAAAAATAATGAAGAGTTTGAATATGATACGCAGAGACACGAAACAACGGGATTCGCAGTGATCCGTTCCCCGTTGTTTTGTGTCTCTGTATTTACATTAATTATCTAATACCTGATACCATGAGCAATCAACTTGAAAAAGTAAAGGAGCTTATTGAACTGCGCGCACAGGCACGTCTGGGCGGCGGGGAAAAAGCGATTGAGAAACAACACGCAAAAGGAAAGTACACTGCCCGCGAACGTATCGCCATGTTGCTGGATGAAGGCAGCTTCGAAGAAATGGATATGTTTGTCAAGCATCGTTGCACGAATTTCGGTATGGACAAGAAGCATTACCTGGGTGACGGTGTTGTAACCGGTTACGGTACGATTGAAGGGCGTCTGGTATATGTATTCGCACAGGATTTCACGGTTTCTGCCGGTTCTCTTTCCGAGACCATGTCACTCAAGATCTGTAAGGTGATGGATATGGCCATGAAGATGGGAGCTCCCTGCATCGGACTGAACGACTCTGGTGGTGCACGTATTCAGGAGGGTATCAATGCACTGGCCGGTTATGCAGAGATCTTCCAGCGTAACATCCTGGCTTCGGGAGTGATCCCGCAGATCTCCGGTATTTTCGGACCGTGTGCAGGAGGTGCCGTTTATTCTCCAGCTCTGACAGACTTTACCCTGATGATGGAAGGTACTTCCTATATGTTCCTGACCGGACCGAAGGTGGTGAAGACCGTAACGGGTGAAGACGTTTCACAGGAAGATCTGGGAGGTGCCAGCGTGCATTCTACCCGTTCGGGTGTGACTCACTTCACTGCTTCTACGGAAGAAGAAGGTCTGGCTCTGATCCGTAAACTGTTGAGCTATATTCCTCAGAATAATCTGGAAGAACCGCCTTATGTGGACTGTACTGATCCGATCGACCGTCTGGAGGATTCTCTGAATGAAATTATTCCGGACAGCCCCAACAAGGCATACGATATGTATGAGGTGATCGGTGCGATTGTTGATAACGGTGAGTTCCTGGAAGTGCAGCGTGATTTTGCCAAGAATATCATCATCGGCTTCGCCCGCTTCAACGGACAGTCAGTAGGTATCGTGGCCAACCAGCCTAAGTTCCTGGCCGGTGTGCTCGACTGCAACGCTTCCCGCAAGGGGGCACGTTTTGTCCGTTTCTGCGATGCCTTCAACATTCCTATCGTTTCGCTGGTAGATGTGCCGGGATTCCTGCCGGGAACAGGACAGGAATACAATGCCGTTATCCTGCATGGTGCAAAATTGCTGTATGCTTACGGAGAGGCTACTGTGCCTAAGGTGACCATTACCCTGCGCAAGTCTTATGGAGGTTCTCACATTGTGATGAGCTGCAAGCAGTTGCGTGGCGATATGAACTATGCATGGCCGACAGCCGAAATTGCCGTAATGGGTGGTGCCGGTGCAGTTGAGGTACTCTATGCCAAGGAAGCCAAAGAAGTTCCCGATCCGAAAGCCTTCATGGCTGAAAAGGAAGCAGAATATACCAAGCTGTTTGCCAACCCTTACAACGCTGCGAAGTATGGTTATATCGACGATGTAATCGAACCGCGTAATACACGTTTCCGCATCATCCGCGCCTTGCAGCAGTTGCAGACCAAGAAACTGTCCAACCCGGCTAAGAAGCATGGCAATATTCCTTTGTAACCCTTAAAATGCATGATTATGAACAGATATAGAACCGGAATATTTCTTTCCCTGCTTCTGCTGGTCGGCTTTACTTCCTGTCAGGAAAAGAAGACGAACACCAAGCTGGTGCTGAACGAGGTACTGGTGGACAATGTTTCCAATTTTCAGGATGACTATGGTGTTCACAGCGGATGGATTGAAATATTCAACCAGTCATACAGCAGTGCCGATCTGGCAGGCTGTCTGCTCCGGGTGAGCAGTCAGCCGGGTGATACGGCTACGTATTTCATTCCGAAAGGAGACGTGCTGACTCTTGTCAAGCCGCGTCAGCATACGCTTTTCTGGGCGGACAATGCTCCCCGCAGAGGTACGTTCCATACCAACTTTGAGTTGAGCAAGACAGAGGCCAACTGGATTGGTCTTTACGACTCCGGACGCAAGCTGCTCGATCAGATTGTAGTTCCGGCAGGAGCTTTGCAGGCTGACCAGTCGTATGCCCGGGTGAGCGACGGAGCTGCCCAATGGGAAGTGAAAGGTGGTCATGAGGACCGCTATGTTACTCCGAGCACGAATAACCAGACCATCGAAAGTAATCCGAAAATGGATAAGTTTGAGCAGCATGACCCGGTGGGTATTGGTATGGCAATCTCGGCCATGAGCGTTGTGTTCCTCGGTCTGATTCTGCTTTATGTTTGCTTTAAGTATGTGGGCAAGCTGGCCATTCGTCTGCGCAAGCGGAATGCCATGCAGGTACACAATATTACCGATAAGCAGGAAGCCAAGGAAAAAGGTCTCGGTGAAGCTCCGGGAGAAATCATTGCTGCCATCTCCATGGCTTTGCATGAACACCAGGGAGCCGATCATGATGTGGAAGAAACCATTCTGACCATCAGCCGGGTGAAACGAAGCTATTCACCGTGGAGCTCGAAGATTTATACGTTGCGTGAAACTCCCCATAAGAAATAATCCTCTTAAAACAGAAAAGAACCATGAAAGAATACAGATATAAGATCAACGGAAACCTGTACAAGGTAACCGTTGGAGACATTGAAGAAAATCAGGTACAGGTAGAAGTGAACGGTACTCCCTATAAGGTGGAACTGGAGAAGAAAGCCACTCCGAAGATCAAGCCGGTCATGCGTACGGCTTCCACCACTCCGGCTGCTCCTCCTCCCGCTGTTTCCCGTCCGGCCGCACCTTCCAGCAAGGGTAGCATCAAGTCTCCGCTGCCGGGTGTGATTCTGGATGTCAAAGTGAAGGAAGGTGATGCCGTGAAGCGCGGACAGACCCTGATGATCCTGGAAGCCATGAAGATGGAAAACGACATCAAATCCGACCGCGACGGAAAGGTTACCTCTATCAAGGTAAGCAAGGGCGAATCGATTCTTGAAGGTACTGACCTTATAATCATTGAATAATTATGGGAGAGTTTTTTAGTTTCTTACAGAATAACCTGGCCGATTTCTGGACCTATACCGGTTTCCACAATGCCACTACGGGGCACCTTGTGATGATTCTGATCGGTATATTCTTCATTTATCTGGCCGTAGCGAAGGAATTTGAGCCGATGCTGCTGATCCCCATCGGATTCGGTATGCTGATCGGTAATATTCCGTTTAATATGGAAGCCGGACTCAAGGTAGGTATTTATGAGGAAGGCTCAGTGCTTAACATTTTGTATCAGGGTGTGACGTCGGGATGGTATCCGCCGCTCATCTTCCTGGGAATCGGGGCAATGACTGACTTCTCGGCTCTGATTTCCAATCCGAAGCTGATGCTGATCGGTGCGGCTGCCCAGTTTGGTATCTTCGGTGCCTATATGCTGGCGCTTGCTTTCGGATTCGACCCCATGCAGGCTGCTGCCATCGGTATCATCGGTGGTGCCGACGGACCGACTGCCATCTTCCTGTCATCGAAGCTGGCACCGAACCTGATGGGAGCCATTGCCGTATCAGCCTATTCATACATGGCGCTGGTACCGGTCATCCAGCCTCCTATCATGCGTCTGCTCACAACCAAGAAAGAGCGTCTTATCCGCATGAAGGCTCCGCGTGCCGTGTCACATACGGAGAAGGTGATGTTCCCTATCGTAGGTTTGCTGCTTACCTGTTTCCTGGTGCCTTCCGGTTTGCCGCTGCTCGGTATGCTGTTCTTCGGTAATCTGTTGAAGGAAAGTGGTGTGACCCGCCGTCTGGCTGAAACAGCCCGTGGTCCGCTGATCGACACGATCACTATTCTGCTCGGTCTGACCGTAGGAGCTTCCACTCAGGCTTCGGAATTCCTGACCAAGGACTCTATCTTCATCTTCTTCCTCGGTGCGGTATCATTCATCATCGCTACTGCATCCGGTGTGATTTTCGTGAAGATCTTCAATCTGGTGCTGAAGAAAGAAAATAAGATCAATCCGCTGATCGGTAATGCCGGTGTATCTGCTGTGCCCGACTCAGCCCGTATTTCCCAGATCGTTGGTCTGGAATACGATCCGAGCAATTACCTGCTGATGCACGCCATGGGCCCGAACGTAGCCGGTGTGATCGGTTCGGCTGTAGCTGCCGGTATCTTGCTGGGCTTCCTGGTATAAGCTGATCCGGTCTGGAATACAGATTTCAGACCTTACAAAAGGGAAAAACCGATAAAAGAAATGCTGACTCTGCTAAGGAGTCAGCATTTCTTTTATCGGTTTTTCAGTTACTGTCGTTGTCTATTTTCTGATTTCCGCCATGTTGGAATATGTTGCAATTTCGATAGCTTTCAGATCAGCTCCGTTAGCTGTTTGACGGAGTCCCATAACCAGAACGTTTTTTTGTCCCTTTCCGAATTTCAGCCAGCATTCAGGTAAGAAGAATTCCCTTTGAGGACCCGCTTCCCAATGACGTCCGATGTTATGTCCGTTAAGCCACATAAATCCGTTACCGGAAGCCTGGATACGTGCAAGCCAGGGAATCCATACTCCTGCCTGTCTGGAAGGAAGTTCAAATTCAATACGATACCAGGTAAACAGTCCGTTTGGTTCGCTTTGGGGTTGTATTCCATTGCCTTTTGCCGGAATTCTGGAAGCTGTGTCCAATGAAACGGTTTGCCATCCTTGTGTCTGACAGGCTGGCAAATTCCATCCGAGGGTGATTCCGGCCATATCTGTTGCACATTCCCATTCAAGTGGATGCGTCAGAGCACTTTCTGTAAGAGATAATCCGGCTTCCCGTATACCGGCCAGTTCTTCCATGGGGAAGTATCCGTGGGCATGTCCCAGATTTTCATACACTACGATGATTTCATTTTCTCCTTCGTGCAGCAGTCCTGATACGTCAAAGCGGTTGTCGTATTCATCCGGACGGATTTGCTGGAAGCAGTCGCGGGTTGTCCATGACTGAGCATCAGCATGATCGGGGAAAAGTCGTTTGGCCTGTTTCCCATTTACTAGTGCCGAAACGATATCACGTGTGAACATATTGAAGAGCAGAAAATGTTCTCTGGTGGCTTGTCTGGCATCCAGAGTAACTTTGGTCCGGTACAGATTATAACGGAAATCATTGATACCGAGATCGGATAAGGAAACCAGACGGGGCAGTTGGTACCAGTCTGCTTTGGCAAAGTTGTCTTCCATTTTTTGGGCAGAGGCTATGCGGATTGCTGCCGGAACCTTGGATGGACGGCGGGGCTCTGTGGTTGTTTCCAGCCACCATTTTCCTTGTTTGGCAGATTTCCCGGCCGGAATGACCAGTACCTTACTGCCCAAGGCCGGTAACTCGTAAGTTACTTCGATGGGGGCAAGGGTCAGGGTTTGTTTTTCAGTATTGTTGTTTGCATTGATCAGCACTTTCTCACCATGCTGGTTGATGTTGTACATGGGCTGGGTGGGGGTGTTCATCTTTCCCGGGAGTAACCGGACATTTCCCTTGATTGCTTTTCTGGGATCGGTATTATGCAGGAAGACAAAACGGGTACCGTCTACTGCCACGCGCACACCGCCGAACAGGGATTCTTTGTCACCTTCCAGAGCACATGGTCCTCCTTCAGAACGGATAAGTTGCGGTTCAAACTGATGGATAAACTTACCTATGGCCTGTGCTTCAAAATACTTGGGTCCACGTGCACCATTTTCACGGATTGCTGCATTGTAATCATAGCTGGTGGTCATCCCTCTGGCTCCCCATCCGGCCAGATGAGTGCCTCCGAAAAACATGTAATAATTGATACCGGTTGCACCGCCCAGCAGTGACATCAGTCCGACAGCCTTGAAATGACGGGCATCTGAATAATTTTCTTCACTTAACCGTCCGGTTACCAGGGAGAACCATCCTCCTTGCAGTTCAGTCACAAATCCCGGGGCATCTGGCTGGGCTTTCTTGAGATTGACCATGCGGTATGCACAGTCAGGAGCCGAAGACAGTCCGACGTAGTAATTATCACAGTCGAATACCTGAGACAGTTCGGCATCCTTGCTGTTGCGGCATTCATTGGTGAGGCAGGTGAATACGGGTACATCCCAACCATTGTCGCGTACGGACCGGTATAAGGCTTTCAGTAAATTTTCTTTTCCGTCACAGCCATGGTGGTTGTATTCATTCTCTATTTGGATGAGGATGATTCCCTTGCTGCCTTTAGGTTTTCGGGTAAGCTGTTCATCGGCCAGCTCCTTGCAGACAGCATCAAACCAGTGTTTACACCAGCGGATATGCTGCTCATCAGCACTTCTGAGCCAGAAACCGTTATAATTGACCGGACGGAATCGTGCCAGCCAGCGAGGATATCCCCCACCGGAAAACTCTGCACAAATAAACGGACCCGGACGGACAATGGTGTACAGTCCGAATTCTTCCTGAGCCATTTTCAGCCAGCGTCGGAGATCTGCAAAATCGAAATGACTGTTGTCATCCGGATTAGCCGGCATGGTTCTTTCATGCCAGTTCCAGGGCACATAAGTTTCTACAGTATTGAATCCAGCCGCTTTGATATCACGGAAACGGTCGCGCCATAATTCTTCCGGGCAGCGGAAATAATGGAAAGCGGCACTGTAGATAAACATGTCTTTTCCGTCAATTGTCATGCATGAACCATCGTAATGGATACGTTCCGGATTCAGGAACTTTTTGTTTTGTGCAGATAGATTGGTGAGGAAAAGGCTTCCTATCAATCCTAAAAAAAGTAATAGTTTTCTCATAGGTTTATAATGAATTGTTGCAAGTCTTTTTTAATACATGAAATAGCGCGGGTTGCCTGTCAGTTGTACCTTTTTGGAAAGCACTTGAGAGGTAAACCGTTGGGGAGCGCTCGGACATACATTTCCGGCATAGAAAGTTACTGTTCCGTCAGGTTCAGTCACTCCACCGGCATCTTCCACATACGCCAGACTACGGGGAGCCAGCATGAAGGATATGGTCTGTGTTTCTCCGGCATCCAGTTTGACTTTCTTGAAAGCTACCAGCTGACAGTTGGGAGCTTCCGGAGCTATTTCCTTGTGTGACAAGTATAATTGTACGACTTCTTCACCCGCACGTTTCCCTGTATTGGATACTGTGACCTGTACGCGTACACTGTCGCCTGTCTGTATTTGTGCAGGAATTTCCAGTTTCTTATATTTGAATGAAGTATAGCTCAATCCGTAGCCAAAAGGATAAAGCACGTCTCCCTTAAAGTACCGGTAGGTACGGTTTGTCATGGAGTAATCGTTGAAATCTGGCAGGTCATTGTCTGAATGGTAGAATGTCAGCGGTAACTTTCCTGAAGGATTGTATCGTCCGAAAAGAATGTCAGCCAAAGCTGTGCCTGCAGCCTGTCCGCCATACCAGGCCTGGATAATGGCTTGTGCATTTTCTGCTTCCCAGTTGAAGGCCATGGCACTGCCCGACATGCAGACGAATATCAGAGGTTTTCCCAGCTCTTTCAGTTTTTTCATGACTTCTGTCTGTACTTTGGGTAAGGCAATGCTAGTCCGGTCTCCTTCGTAAAAACCTTCTTCTTTTCCATTACCGGCATCCCCCTGCTCTCCTTCCAGTAATGGTGAGATACCTCCTGCATAGATGATCAGGTCTGCATCCTTGTATTTTTCCAGTAGCTTATCTGTATCCGTTTCTTGAAGCATTCTGGTGAAGTCCGTAAGCTGATCATATACGACTTCGATACCTTTTTCTTTTTGCAGAGCTTCCAGCAAAGTGGTGTTTTCTGTTGGAAAACCGTTGTAATTACCCAACTGTGTCGTTTCATTATTGGCATTCGGGCCAGTCAGCACGATTTTCTTATACTTGCGTGACAGAGGAAGCAGGCTTTTGTCGTTTTTCAGCAATACCATTGACTGGTGTGCCATTTTAAGAGCCTGTTGCCGGTGAGCATCCGATTCAAGTACGTTTTCAGAAATATGTGCATAAGGATTCTTGTCAGCCGGATCAAACATTCCCAGCCGGAAACGTATCTTAAAGAGTTTTTTAAGTGAGATATCAATCTGGTCTTCGGTTATGAATCCGGATTTGACAGCCTGATCCAGTGAATTATAGATATTGCCGCACTCCAGATCTGTACCATGCAGAACTGCATCGGATGCAGCCGATATGGAATCCGCATGAGTTTTATGTCCGTAGATAAAATCGGATATACTCCAGCAGTCAGAAGTGACATATCCCTTAAATCCCCAGTCATGCAGCAATATTTTGCGCAGGAGCTTATTGCTTCCGCAACAGGGTTGTCCGTCGAAGCGGTTGTAAGCACACATGATTCCGGAAACCTTGGCTTCTGTCACCAGACGGTAAAATGCCGGCAGGTAGGTGTCATACAGGTCATGGTCGCTGACGGTCGCATTGAAACTGTGCCGCAACGGCTCCGGGCCGCTATGTACGGCAAAATGTTTGGCACAGGCAGATACTTTCAGATGATCGGGATCATTACCCTGCAGTCCTTTTACCATGGCTATACCCATTTCTGCTGTCAAATGAGGATCTTCTCCATAAGTCTCATGTCCTCTTCCCCATCGGGGATCGCGGAAGATATTAATATTGGGAGTCCAGAAAGTAAGTCCTGTATAGCGTTCGGAGGTATTGCCGCGTTTGACGGCTGCATTATATACAGCACGGCCTTCATCGGCAATCATTCCGGCTGCCTTCTGCCATTCTTCGGGATTGAAAGAAGCTGCAATGCCGATCGGCTGTGGGAAAACGGTAACCTTTTCCTTGCAGCGGGCTACCCCGTGCAGGCACTCGTTCCACCAGTTATAAGCCGGTATTCCCAGGCGGTCTATGGAGGGAGCATTGAACATCATCTGTGATATTTTCTCTTCCAGTGTCATTCTGGATACCAGATCGTCTACCCGCTGACTGATGGGTAACGATGTGTCCTGATAGGGGAATACCTGTGCATTCAGTGAGACTGCTGAGCAGCATGAGGCGATGAGGTATCCCAGCAAAATTTTGTGTTTCATTGCTTTGGGTTTCATGATTTTGGGTTTAAAAAGTTTTTGTTTCAGATCTATTTTTGTAAATTAAAATCGTTGGATGTAATGCGTTTACGGATAATGAGTGTGGTTACCAGACTTTGATTCGTTTCTCATTGATTTGTTGTATAGGACCAGTTGTGAAATGTCCGGAACGTATTTTGCCGAAATAGTCTTTTCCCAGATTGACGGGGGTGCCATCAGGATTTTCGAAGCAGTAATTAGAAAGGCGGGCTTTTCCTAAACGGGCAGCATCCACAGGCTGGGTTGTTATTTCCGATAAATGGTTGGTTTCATCCGGTAATATCAGATAAACTTCGTTGGCCGTTTCTTCAATCTGAATCTCGGGTACAGTTACGGACAAAACCTCCCCTTGTCCTTCTTTTGCTGGCTGTGCATTGTTACAGAACAGGTTTCCTTCTGCAAATATAGGCCAGGATGCAGTCTGGTATCCTTTTAGTCCATATTGGGCTTTATTGTTCTTGCCTCCCATAAAGATGTTGTTATAGAAGCGGTGATCTCCATGAACGATGCTTTTGAATCCTTTGATTTCTGTAGAATGATTCAAATGATAGGGTACATAGCGTTCGTCGTCCATTCCCCGGAAACAACCGGCAAACAAGTTATGAACATAGGCTATGCCGTCTGCGTTTTCCTGAACGGATGACTGGGAAAGCAGGATGTTGTTATCTACAATTATCGGACCGTGTTGTACTTCTGTGAAAAGATCGTACCAACTGTTGTCGTAGAAAAGATTGGAGGATACTCTTGCTCCCTGAGCCATCCAGTCGAGCCAAAGGCCATAGCAACCGCATTTATGAATCCGGTTGTTGTGAATGTAGGTATCAATAGCTCCGTGGAGTTTAATGCCTGCCATTTCAGCTCCACCGTATTGTTGTTTGCACAGGATATTGTAAATGTGGTTGCCGTAGATTTCACTGAATGCACCTCCCATGCTGCCGCAGATTCCGGTTTGTTCGCAATCGGAAATCGTGTTGTTCCGTACGATATGTGAACCGACCTGATTTTTTTCCCAGCCATGTCGGAGTACATTGAATATTACTTCAATGTAATGGTGTGTACCATCTAGCCGTTTGTCTGTACAGTCCAGATTATGTCCGCTTCCACGTTCTTTGCCTAAGGTGATACCGTTGGCACGTGAGTTTCTGATGATATTTTCCTCAATGATCCATCCTTTACACCAGTGTGTAGAAACCATACCTACTTGTTCAGCTGTTGGAGCAGCCCATTGGGTAGCTGCTTGACTGACATGAAAACCGCGGAAGGTAATGTAATTCAAACCTTCACGGGTTGGATAAAAACAGGTAGGCCGTACAGTTATTTCCACGGTTTCTTTATTGGGATTGGCTGCTCCGAAATTGGCATAGATGGTTGTTTCTTCAGCTCCCACTTCAGCATACCAGAAAGCAGTGCTTCCCTGTGGGTCGCGGATGGTCCGGATGGTATCTGGATGGAGTACCTTTTCTATGTTTTGAGCTTCGTAGAGAGAGACATCATTCAGATAGACCTCTCCCGTATGGAAAGTGGTTCCTTCTGGTTTCCACAACCAGTCGCCAAACAATTCATCATTGAAAGGGTTGTAATTACCGAACATTTTGTTGCTTACGACAGCGCGCCAGACCCCTTTGGCACGTTTGTCAGACTTCCATCCGGTTATGACTTCCGAACCTTTCAGTTCTGCCTTCTCTCCCGGAGCAGCCCGGTAGAGGATACGTTTGTCATTACTTTCACCTCCGTATAGTGGATTGACCCATTCACGATATACTCCTTCGTGTACTGTCACAGTATCACCGGGCAAGGCTAGTTGGGCTGCTCGGTTGATGGTGCGAAAAGGTTGTGTGAGAGTTCCGGCATCAGCATCACTTCCTTGAGGTGAAACATGATATTCTTTGGCTGCCAGATTTCCGCTTATCCATAAGCATAAAGTTATGAGTGCTATATTTTTCTTTTTCATGACAGGTAAATATATTATTATTGTTTCTTACTGGGGATAACTTTACTAAACAGGCTTTTCCCTTTGGAATCCTTTATTTCAACAGACAATTTTTCCGAATCGGCATTTCCTCTTAATACGGTGATACTCTCGTTGACCAGTACCGGAAATTTTACTTGATCTGAAGATTCATAATAGTAATATTTCGGTAGATTGTCATGGTAATGTCCGCAGAGCATCAGGTCAATACCAGCTTTGTTCAAAATGGGGACAAATTTTTGCAGAACTTCCTGTGGACCATGCCAGATGACACCTTTCCAAGGTTCTGGAGGCATGTGTCCTACAACCACTTTGTAGGGGGCCTGTTTGAATTCGTCGGAATTGACAACTTTTTCCAACCAGATGGCCTGTTCGGAACGATAGCGGTCGTAGTCGGTAATGCCGCAATAAGCAATGTCTGAGTCTGGTTTATCTTCTCCTGTATCCAGGAAGATAAAAAATACAGGTCCCTGTCTCATGGTAAAATACAGATGAGGTTCCTTAACGGAAAAATACTGTTGGAAGAAAGAGGCGAATGTTCCTCTTGTTTCATGGTTCCCGCGTGCATAGTACATAGGCTTTTCTGAGGCAAACAGTTCAATTGCCTTGTTCATGAAACTGTTGAACAGTTGTTCTTCCGTACTGGAGTGAGAAACCATGTCTCCGTTGAAAATTACAAAGTCTGTTTCCTTATATTTTGCCACATCCAGCAGATTGGGAATGTCATCGGTGCGTCCGTGGATATCGTTCAGCATCACGAATGAGGTTTGTTGTTTCCCGTGATTGTTGGTGGTAAACCGGTAAGGATCTTGTGACCAGATATCGGTTCCGTCTATTTTGCCGTAGGTTACTTCTGTTCCTTTATGTTCCAATATTTCCTGCACACAGATCCGATAGCGGTAGGAGGTACCGGGCTTCAGTCCTGTCAGCCGGACACTGTGCACCGGACTTTCGCTTTTGACTCCGTTACGGGTATCGAAGAATTTTTCCCGTTCTTCCTGATAGAAATGACTACCGTCGTCAGGAGCCAGTTCCACCCATCCAATAGAAGTTCTGTTGGCTACCCATACGATGGTAACTTCTGTTTCTTTCATGTTTTGCAGGTAAGGACCATATTTGATCTGAATACGTTCTTGTGCAAAAAGATGCCCGATGATGCTCATCAGACAGAGTGTGATGAATGTCTTCTTCAGGTTCATAGGTTATTTGAGTTGAATTTAGTCTGAATGCTTGTAATTTTATTTACAACTTTGTACCAGATTGTTATCGCCCTGTTGACTGAAACGGGCTAAGAATCCGCCTTTTTCTACCATCGAGATGGGAAGTACGTCTGTTCTTGTAAAAGACATCTTCGACAAGCGGCATTCCTGATTGCCTGCATCGGATACGATTTCAGCCTGCCATTTTCCTTTACTTAGGAAAGACAAATCAATTTTATGTTTGCAAGCTTTGTTTGTCAAAGCAGCTACATACCATACGTTGCCTTTACGGTGGGCTGTGATAACACATTCTCCTATTTCACTACCTGATAAAACACGGGTTTCGTCCCAGGTGGTTGGTATATTGAGAAACAGATTCTTGGCCGGATGTTTAAGGTAATCCTCCGGACGTCCTCCGTAACAGCGGAGCGGTGAAGTGAATAATGCTGTAGTTGCGATTTGATGTGCTTCGCTTGTACCTCCCATCCATTCTCGCTGTAAGGGCAGAGGGGTATAGTCACCATGACCGGCTAAGTAGCGTGTGAAGGGCAGTAAGACATTCTGTTGGGCTGATGATTCGCCATATTCCAGTCCGAGAATGCCTTCACGGTTTAATTCGTTGGGGTAAGTGCGATTTAGCCCTGTGGGTTTGTTAGATCCATGAAAATTGATGACCAGGCCAAATTCCGCAGCTTCTTTCAGAGTTTCTTCATAATAACGGGTTACAGTCTGGCTTTCACAGTCGAAGAAATCAATCTTTAGTCCGGCTACTCCCAGGTCTTTGCATTTCTGGAAAAAACGGCGACGGCGCTCAGAAGTCTGGATTCCTTCTATTCCTTTTCGGTCGGGATAGGCTTTCCATAACAGGATTTTCACCCCTTTGGATTTGGAATAGTTTACCAGTTCTGCCACCATGTCCCAACAGTCCTTGCCATGTTCTTTGTCTTCCCAGTGGCTCCAACCTTCATCGACCAGATTGTATTTTATACCCAACTCGGCGCCCCAGTCAGTGAAGCGTTTCATATTTTCAAGGCTAACACTATATCCGGCCAGCCAACTCCAGACACAGTTCCCGGGTTCGATCCAGGAGATATCGTTTTTGAATATAGGAGAAAGAGGATCAGAGACATCGGTTATAATATCATTGTTGACTAAACTATTTAAATTTCCTATCATCAAGATACGCCAGGGAGTGGCAATATGACCTTCGAGTATTGTTTGACCTTCAAGATGACTGCGGAAGCAATTGGGTGAGATGACTTCCAGCCCCATACCTCCGAAGTTCTTTAGTCCGCCCTCGCTAATGGCAGCATAGATTTTGTTTCCATAACGGATGGTTACAGGGGGGCCTGCCACTACCTTTTCTGGCAGGTTGTTTGTCGGGAAAGCTTTGTAGGGTGCTTCGTAATATTTAGCATTGGACTGTAACCAGCAGGTTTTTCCTGCGGGCAGACAAAATGTGGTCAGATCGCTTACTGAGGATTTTCCGGATTCTGTCAGATATCGAAAGGCAATGCCTGTGTCATAAGCTCGAAGCTCTATTTTCCATTCCTGTCCATGGATTTCGCTGATGGTCATTTCTGCTGTCTGATACCGGTTGTGAGCTGTAGCATGATTTCCCAAAAGGGGATAGGAAGTCTGGATGATCTTGTTGCCTTTTTTTAATTGTACTTGTTGAATGGATTTGCCTAGTTCTGTTTCTCCGATCTTCCATTTCATTTTTGATGGTTGCAGAATCAATGTCTCTCCGAAATATATTTCGTAAGTCAGCTCTTGATTTTTCCATGAAATATCTATACGCACTTCTTTGGAAGGGGAGTGAAGGGTCAATGATTTGTCCTCTCCTTTGGCATATGCAAAGTTAAACAGAAGGGTAAGGCAAAGTGTTATGATTAATTTTAGCTGTAAATTATTCATCTTTGATAGTTATTTTATATCTGTTTTTATGGAATATTGTGATTTCTTTTATTTGCCGGTGAACCGGAACCAGTTGAAATCAGCATAGCCGCCGATGCCTTCCGGTGTGCGGCTGAAGTTGAACAGGGCGTATCGGTTGGCTGTCCAGGGAAGGCCGAGACCCATTTTCAGTGTGTTACCGATGCGTTTGTAGTTTATGCCATCAGTGCTGTAATAGAACAAAGCACGGAAGTCCCGATCCATCACCCGGGTACGGATCCATAGCTTTTCTCCCTGGAAATCAGGAATGGTTTCTATGTTTTCTCCGTCATTGCACATCACCAGTCTGCGCTTTCCGTTTTCCTGTTCTATGGCTACATACGCATAAGGAAATTCAAATATGCCGAATCCAGCCACATTGCCGTCCTTGAGTCCGGTCAGTTCCATTTCGACTGTACCCTCCGAGCTGGGACCTTGAACGCGCTGTGTCAGTGTGTTACGGGCTTCTTTCAGGTTTTCAGCCTGTGAAGCTTTCAGACGCATGTATCCCTTGCGTTCGGTCAGCGACCATTTCTCATTGTCCGGGTTGTGGTTCCACTGCCATTGCAGGCCCAGCTTGGCAGTATTGAATTCATCTGTGGTTGCCGGACTTTTGAGGAGAGATTTCTTGCCGGTAGCCGGTTTGGGATAGGTGATCAGGTCTTTGCCTTCATCACCCAGCATGGGCCATCCATCTATCCATTTTACAGGAACCAGACAGGGAACACGGCCGATTGCATCGCGGTCCTGCATGATCATGAACCACCAGTCGCCGTTTTTCAATTGTACCATACCTCCCTGATGAAGTCCGTTTTTGGGATAGGAAGAGTCGTCATACATGATCAGTTTATGTTCATAAGGGCCATAGATGTTTTCCGAGCGCAGGCATATCTGCCATCCTTCGGTTCCTCCGGCCGGACAGGTGATGTAGTATTTACCATTGATTTTATACATGTGGGCACCTTCCATGCCGTATCCTCCGCCCAGTTCATGAGCGTTCTTGAACCGCTGGTCCCAGATTTTTACCGGTTTTCCTTTTACGGAACGCACGTCTTCATTGAGTTCGGTCAGGTAGAGCGTACCTTGCCCGTGTACGACGTAAACTTTGCCGTTGTCATCGAAGAACAGGCCCGGATCGTACATGTATTCCGGAAAGATAACCCGTTCCCAGGGACCTTCCACTTTGTCGGCGATACAGATGGAGAAATTACCTTTCTCCCGTCCCCAGCCATAAGGGGTACAGAAGCCTACATAGAACTTGCCATCCCGGTGACGGATGGTTGTTGCCCACGAGCCGTTCAGATACAGGTTGCCTCCCTGCATGTCGTAACGGGGATCTTCATCGTAGCGTTCTACGGCATAGCCTGCCATTTCCCAGTTGACCAGGTCTTCGGAAACAGCAATCGGGCAGCCCGGAACATAGTGCATGCTGGTTGAAACGAAGTAAAACTTGTCGTCTACCCGGATCAGATCCGGATCCGGCCAGTCTCCCCACATAATCGGATTGGTAAAGGTTCCGTTTCCGTTGTCCGGATTCCAGACTGTGGAGGTTTGTGCGAAAATATGAGATATAGCCATGCTCCCGCATAAAGCAGATAATAAAATCAGTGATTTCAGTTTCATGGGTATAAAGTTTTTATAATCAGATATTCTATGTTCAGTGTATTTAATGCTTGTTTAAATTTTCCAGATATTGGCTTATTCCATTTTCATTGTATGCGGCTATCGAGAAGTAATAGTTCTGGTCTGCATTCAGGCCACGGAAATCCAGTCGGGCGGAATCGTTCGACACTTGAATGCTATTATACAACTTGTCTGGAGATATACCGTAACGGATGACATAACCGTCTGCATTGCTGACCGGATCCCATATCAGACGACATTTACAAGCGTCCACGGAATCCCTTTCTACATGCAGAACCTGCACTTTTTCCGGTTTTTTCCCATAACCTTTTCCAAAGACACGTATTTCGCGTAACGAAACATTGGATGAGACTGTATAGGCCTTGTTTTCCCACTTGATATAACGGGTGTCAAACGGAACTTCAAATTCGATGTAGTCATGAGGGGTATCTGTTTTTTTCCGGCTTTTATCGGCGATTACATACCAATCTTTTCCGTTTTTGGAAGCACTGAGTACATAACTCTGATAAACGTCGGGTACGATTCCTTTCTGATTGGCGCCATATTCATCATAATTCACCTGAATGGCATAAACTTTACATGGGTTCAGCAGGTCAATTTGCACCCATTCTTCCTGATTAGAGTTGGCCACCCAGGCAGTTCGGACATCTTCATCCACCAGTTTTTCCACACTGAAATCATCTTTCACCGAAGAAGCCGTAACCGGTTTGTGGAACGATAATAACATCCATTCCGGACGAATATTTTTTCCGGTTTCTTCCGTAGGCAGGAACATCGGATAATCTCCAAAAGCGGTTTCTGAATACAGATAACCGTCTGCATCAAAATAAGCAGGATAGAAAGACAAACGCCGTTCAAACCAGTGGCGGATGGAGATGGAATTGGTAGCTGCTTTCCAATAGTTGGGACCGACCTGGAAAAGGCATCCATGACCGGCACCGCCTATGAAACCACCTGGCTTGTAAGACACCGGATTATTGGGAGCATAAACAAACGGACCAACAGGAGAGTCTGCCACATACGTTCCATCGGCATATGTTTTCCATTGCGTACCCGGAGTGGCATATTGCAGGTAGTATTTTCCGTTGTGTTCAGTCATCCAGGCACCTTCGATATAGGGACGTTGCGGCTCTTCGTGATATGCACCCGAACGTTCCCAGCCATGATGTTCCTTGTCGCTGTTCAGGCACGGAAACGGCTCTTTGATTATCTCCAGAGTTTTCAGATCGAGCACCGTGCCATAAATAGGGTTCACGGGAGAAGAGCCATAGTAAAGATACAGCTTGTCATTTTCCACATAAAATGCCGGATCCCAATGCGAAGGAATTTCTTTGACCTTCTCCCAGACTCCAGCCTGCGGGTTATCGGAACGGTAAAGCATGGCATTTCCGCCAGAAGAAGCCGTATAATACAGATGACCTTCGTATTCAAATACTGCCGGTGCGTAATCTTCTACCGGAAGCACTGAATCAGGCACGACGACATGCGTCCAGGAACTGAAATCCGAAGAATACCAGTAACCGGATGATTTGGATGCAAATAAAAAATACTGTCCCTTAAAATGGGTCACGACCGGATCCGCAGCTTCCCGGATACCGTTTCCTCCATCAATCTTCATAAAGCGGTAATCCAGATTCAGCGGATTACAGAAGGTGGAAGGATTTTCCTTGATTCTTGTTTCGATGGGACGTTCCATATTACATGCTCCCAACGCGATCAATAAGACACCTGTCATTCCTATTTTATACATACGCTTATCTCCTTTCATTATTTTATTTCCGAATGGTATATAGCAGGCTTTTTCCTGCCTTTACTTTCACTTTTTCTGTCCAGTTCAGGAAAGCATTATCGCCCAATGGCTTTTGGGCCTGTCTCTGATTCTCAGCCAGTATGGTAACCGTTGCATCAAACTTCGTCGGATTTGAAATTTTCAGACGGATCTGTGATTCGTCCTGTCTGACTATTTCCGCCGTAACATGATCGAATACATACACTTCAGGCAGATCAGTCCGGACGTAAATACCCGGGATTTCGAGAGCCATCATTGCGCCGTTGGTTTCATTCCAACCGGTCTTGCCGCCATCGCCACGACCTCCACGACTGTCTGCATCACAGTAAGTCAATCGTTCGGTGATCTTTCCATTCGGCTGGATTCCTTCTGCATGGGCATGAATGACATCCCGCAGCAAACCGGCATATAGTGTATCACCGGTTGCCCGATAAATCTTAAACAGGGCATCACCCGACTGGGTACAGAAACCTGGTGCTCCATGCTTGTTTTGTGTACTGGCCCAAACGGCTCCCGTCAAGTTTGCACCGAGTTTGGCCAGCGGTGTTTCTTTGGGCAATTGATAGCAATAGGAAACAGTCCACGTTGCACAGAGGTTAGCCAAATCCTTGGCCTGTTTCAGATAGGCAGCTTCTCCGGTTGCTTCATACAGCGTGATCAGTGAAGTCGTCAGGGCTATAGCTGTTTCCGAATCTGCATTTTGAAGAATATCTCCACAGCCTCCTGAAGTAAAACCGACCAGGGCAAAATCATTGTAATAAGCTTTTGCAGCGGCTCTGGCCACCTCTAAATAAACGGGCTCATTATAGTATCTCGCAGCCAGTGCCAGACCGGCTACTGCCATCGCTCCACCGGTTGTATTGAAGACGGCCACGTTACCTGTTTCTACCTGTACATAATTTCCCCATGTACCTTCTTTCTTCCAAGTCGAGATAAAGGCATCTGCCAGGGCTTTCACCTCTTTTTCCCATTCCGGGCTGATGACATTTGCCTTTCCCTGCAACTTCAGCAGGTTAAACTGTTTCACCATCCAATAGAGAATATCCGCATTCTTACGGGTCAGACCGATTCCTTTTATCTGAACAGCGGCATCGCGGTAAAGCACTTCTCCGTCTGCGCCCAACACGTCATAATAATAGCCACTCTTTCCTTTGGCCCGTGGCAAAGCAAAGTTGAAGGTATTCCGTACGCGGCGTTCGTGTTCCGCATCCCCCAATGCAAGTACCGGATAGGTATTCATTAGTCCGCCAATCCAGCCATACGACATCCAGTCGGCATTTTCCGGACAATAATATTCCCATTTTTCTCCCTGATAATATCGTTCATCGATATTCTTGACCATCCGGTCAAGCACTTCGCTCATGGGCATCAGATTGCGGGGAGCAGGTCCGCCGGTATGCGACTTGCGCTGCTGCATGAACTGATCCAGCAATTCTGGCACACTTTCGCAATAGAAGGTCAGTTTCGTAATTCGTAAAGTAATCTGATCACCTTTGCGGACATTGATACCACGGTCCGGACTTTGGCTGAAACCGATAAATTCGGGCTTCTTTTCACGCACTCCCGGAGCACTGATCACGAAAGATGCTGTTGACCGGTCTTTGCTTTCTTCCACAATGAGAGCATTATCCAGAATCTGGCCGTTCCATTCAATACCCTGGTCGGTCAAGAGAATCGTACCCCGTTTCTGGCTGCGTTCCAGATAGGCGATGGCTGGTGTAGCAGCATTGTTTGTCAGAACTTCCAGACGGGATTCTGCTCCAAACTCAGGCGACAGCTGAGGGATCGGGTTGGAAGTCAAGGCCAGGTCACGACGGAAATAGTCCGTCTTATCCAGACCGGTGGCATATTCACGGTTGACGATGCGCTGACGGTTCCCGTTGTACACTGACGAAGGAATCATGACATAGTTGTCGCTGCTCCAGGCACGTTCGTCGAAGGCCACTGCTACGCCTGCCTGCTGCATGTCACACCGGGCGGTGAAAGTAAACGAATAGACTTTACGTCCATCGGAACCACTTTCTGAACGAATGACCTCCCAGTTTGCCTCCGGATTGATTTCGCTGCATGTTTTTAGTTCAGCATCCTGATAGATACATTCCAGAAGACGGTAACGTGTCTCCTGCGAAGTCTTCGGCAACCAGTTTTCAGCAGACAACACATTTGCCGTCAAGCATGTCAAGCCTATTAATACATATCTTATTTTCATTTTATTCCGTTATTTTAGATTGGTTGTTCAGCCGATAAAATTGGCATTCCCGATTCTTATTCTGGAACCGTCAGCCTGCAAGTCATCAGTTTATTTTTTTGAAGTCAGCAGATAAGACCTTCCCTTCTGTCCGTTCTCCATCTGATAGAGCGTCCAGCCGGATCCGTCCTTATTTTTCTCCAGTCGCCAGCTCAACTCCGGATTCTGCAACAGTTTCTTGATGTGTGTGGGGAAGGCATCGGCCCGGCGTGCTTCTTCCCATGTATGGATGGCGTTGAAGATGGCATATTTATCCGGACACATTTCCACTTCTTGCGGTTTCAGGTTCAACGAATAGGTGGTGTTATAGCCGATGGCGGTCGCTTCGATATGCTCAAACTGCTCCAGAGTGGTACTGGGCGAGATGGAGAAGTTGTGGCCGAACGAGGTAGGGAAGTAATTGGCGAATGTCACGTCGCGCAGGTCTTTTCCCTGGCTGGTCGTACTTCCCCAGACCCGTTTCACCGGATCGTAGATATTTAGTCCGCCACCCACATTCCAGATACTCTGGTAATGCCAGGATCCTTCGGAGAGTGTAGCTCCCGTGAAGCGGATGTCGGGGATGCCCAGTTCTTTTGCATGTTCATACATGTTGCGGAAGAAACGTTTCACCGAATATGCTCCGAAACCGGTGTGGAATAAGAATTCCTGACCGTCGAAGTCGTAGTAGCCCAGGCCGCTGTTCTTGCAAACATCCGCATAATATCTGGCAATTTCATCCTGCAGTTCCAGATTCGGAATCAGACCGGTATATGCACCTCCTACGGCTGGTTGCAGCTTGTCTACAGCTTCACCTTTGGCATGAGCTGTCGCCGTTGTGCCCCAATAGCCGCGGGTTACTTTCAGCAGGCGATAAGGCTCTTCCCTGGAGACACCCATATAGTGAATCAGTTCCTTGCCGATCTTCACCATGTTCAGTTCCGGCGAGTGTCCTTCCCAGCAGGCTACTTCTTCCAGATGGGCCGGGTTGTCGATGTAGATCAGGGTATCGGTTTCGCTCAGGTCTTGTGTCAGGAAGCGGCGGTGCAGGATGCAGATGCTGTCCGAAGGAACCGGGCTGCAGTCCTTTGTGCCCGGAGCCATCGAGTTGGAGATGCAGGTGCGTCCGAGTATCAGTCCGTCTTTTTTCAGCAGTTCGGCATATTCGCGGTGGGACAGGTCGCCTGACGTGAAATGGAAAGGTTTCCGTTCTTCGTTCCGTCCGTCGATGAATCCGCCGTTGCTCCGGTCGGGTTGCAGGAAAGGCTGGTTATAGGAGTGAATCACCCGTACCCCCATTTGTCTGGCATATGATGCGATGCTGTCGTAGGGGCTTCCGGTAATGAAGAGGTCGGGCATGAAAGTTGTCGGGTCTTTCACCCATTTGCCGTTGAATGTCGGGTAGGGCAGTCCTTCTTCCCTGACGATGGTCTGGATGACATCCATCAGTGCGATGCTGTCCGGACTTCCCCACAAGGCGATCGAAGAACCGATAAAGTCCACACCGGGAACATCCTGCCGCATCATGTGGTTAGGTTCGTTGTTCTGAAAGATGGGATTCCCCTCTGGTGAATAGATCATCTTGCCTTTCCGGCGGTCGCGGGAATGGTAATGGATGTGGATCCGTCCGCTTGCATCGACAAAGGCGGAAGTGCCGTACAGGATGCGGAAGTAGCTTTCCTTGCGGTTGTAAAAGGCTACGTCGTTAATTCCGTCGCCGCCCATTGTAAACTGCTGGCCTTCCTGAAGAGTAATCGGCAGCGGATGGCTGACGGGGTCGGGCGAATGGGCTATGTAGCCCGAAGGACCGGTCTCCGACGTATAGCGCGATTCTCCGCCGATGGTGTTGTCGTCCAGGGCCAGAACACCGATAGCGTAGTTCACCGTAGCTGAAGTGTCACGGGCCGCTCCGATGATTTCCCCCAGGATATTGGTGATGCTGGTATAATAGTTTCCCCACTGCACATCGTCAATGCCGTTGCGCGGTTCCAGACTTTCCAGTTTCAGTTTGATGTATTTGTTTTTTGCTTCCAGGCTGATGGTAGCTACCGAACCGTTCTCATAGGTCAGCCGGTACTTTCCGTTGCTGTATGAAGCCTTTTGCGGATAATAATAGCGGCGTACCTCTTCGTCATACAGAGCCAGTAACGGCGATGGCTGGTCTGTCGGACTGAAGTTGGGATTTTCTTTTGTCCGGTCCCACATGCCTACAATATATCCCTTCGGGTTTATGTCTATCTGAAAATAATCGGTCTGAAAAGAACGGAGATTTTCCGTTCCGCAAGCTGACAATAATAAAGTTGCAGCTGCTAATGATATCAAATTCTTTTTCATTGTTGTTTCAGTTCAAATGCTATGTTCATCTCATTTCGGGTTCTTGCTTTTATTCATGGTCTGGAAGGAATTGAATGTCATATTCTTTTCCTGCTTCCGTCGTGAACGACAGAATACCGTCCTTTTGAATTGTTTTTATAGTTTCTCCATTCTGTCTGACTTCTGCTGTTGCTGCATCCTTTTGCGGGAGAGCAATCCGGCAGGTTTCTCCTCGTTCACTGGTCAGTTTGAGGGAGGTTACCTGTTTCCCGTCATATTGGGCAGAAACGACAAATGCTCCTTTGGCTCTCAGACGGGTAAAGGAGGCGGGTTTGTCCGGCCAGCAAGGGAACAGGTGCAGGACACCGTCCACCGATTGCAGCATCATCGAGTTGATCGTCTCCACAATGGTCGTTTTTTCCAGACAATGATGTCCGTCCAGAATCAGGAAGTTGGTTCCGGCACGGTGAATCAGTGTCTTCATCTTGTCTATCAGAATATCAGGATCAAAGCCGATGCGGGTACCCATCACAAAGGCACTCAGTCCCAGTTCATTCATCGTCTCGGTAAATCCTTGCTGGTCGACTGCGTAATAATACAAAGTATTGCGTGCCAGTTGAAGGGCGGTACTGTCTGAATGAAGATTCAGCAGTTCGCATGGGTAAACCGGATGGAGCTGGATGACATGAGCCGGCAAGTCCCATCCTGCCTCATTTTTGGCATAGACGGGCAAACCCTGGTTGGGGGTCTTCGTAGGCATGATGACCTTGTACGAAGGCAGGTGGGTGACGATATCCTTCCACAAAGCCCGACGGTTTTCATCTACTCCCAGTATTTCACTGTAGCGGAGCAACAGCCTGAAGGTCTGTTCTACAAAGGCCAGATCGGAGGGAGGATTCAGATCCCACGAGCCTTCGTGTCCGCCGGTGAGGATGTTATAGCGGTAGGTGCTGTCCAGAGTTTCCTTTTTCAGATAGTCTTCGTAGAAATCACCACACTCCCGGATAAACGGATAAGCCCGCTTGCGCAGGAATTCCCGGTCGCCCGTATATTCGTAATACCAGCTGAACAGGGGAACATTAAACGGAGCATCCATGGTCTGCTGCCAGTATTCTCCATAGAGATAGCCGTTGCCCAAAGCACTGACGGAGAACAGCAGCCCACGGCAGGACTTATCTTTCAGAGACGGATGGACGAGTCCCATTTCCTCGCGTGCCCGTCTCTTTCCTTCGGGGATCAGTTTCTCCAGAAAGTCGTAATACGGCATTGCCAGTTCGGGGCGGTTGGCCGAGAATACGCTGTAGAAGCCGGCCTGGCTGTTGTAGTTCAGATGGATGTCTCCATGATAGTTCATGGAGTCGTTCATGTTCCAGACGCCGTACATGCCTCCACAGACCGGACTGTGCAGGTTACAGGCCGAAGCCATCAGGTAGATGGATGACAGGTACTGGCGGTTCAGCAGGGAATCGTTTGTTTCTACATACGAACGTGTCCACATATCTTTCCACCATTGTTTTTTCTCTATTTTCAGAAGGGCGAGTTGGGGGCCGTTCACTGAAGAAAGCTTTTCGTATGCTTCCGGCAGACGGGCATCATCTTCCAGACTGCCGGATACATAAGTTACAATGCAAACCGGCTGTCCTGCCTTTATCTGAAAAGAGGCGGTGACTTGCGAGGAGGATGTTTTTTCCCAGGAAGCCTCAGTTCCTGTGATGCGGGTTGAGATGCCTGCACGGGCTATCCAGCGTACATCTCCTTCCGTCCGGCTCCGGCGGGATACCTGTCCCACTTTCTCACGGATTCCGGAAGTGGTTTCATAGAGTTTGTTTTCACCGTTGGCATAGGTCATGACTGTGACATCTATGGGATGTTCCGAAGCCGTAGTCAGTTCAGTTACCACGTAGTTGTCGTCCATTGTCATCCACGTTGTCATTTCTACCGGTTCTGCGGTTCCGGTATGCATATAGAGCTCGGCATCAAGTTGTCTCATCTCATAACAGAAGCCCTCGGCGGGTTCTGACTGTACTGAAATGCTGACTCCTCCCACCGGCAGGGCAGCGGGACCCGTTCCTGCCCAGTCCGACCAGTTGTCGGTGATGAAGTCTACTTTTGACAGTTGCAGGGTCTGTCCGTTTTCTGAAGTATAACTGACCAGTCCCACATCTCCGTTTCCCAGGTAGGGGCCTTTGGGTGCATGCTTGCTTGCTGTTTCTGCCTGACTGAACGGACTGTTCCACCGGGCTGTCAGCATCTTTTTTTTGTTCTGAAAAAACAGATCGTCGGGATTGTTTCCCTGACTGAGACATCCCGGGAGAGAAAAAAGAGCTGCTATTCCCAGAATGACAGAATAATGTATGTTGCAAATTTTCATCGTCGAAATTCTTTTTGATTAGTCTTCCAGTTTCCACTCGTCTTTCCACCGGATAATGAAACGTCCGTCTTCAAATTCCAGCGGCAGCCAGATGTAGCGTCCGTCGATGGCATTTTCCGGAGTCCAGCGGTCACCCAGATAGATAAATTGTCCTTCTTTTCCGGCTACGGGCAGGATGTAAGTACTCTGGGAATGATAGGTGAGGGCAGAATCGGCATCCACACAGGGATTTCCCAGTTCAGTCCATTCACCCAGAATGGAATCTGCTACGGCAGAGCGGGCTGCATTGGGCGACCATCCTGTACATCCCGACATCATCAGGTAGTAGCGTCCTTCGTGTTTGAACATGGCCGGAGCTTCCATGAACCGTCCCTTGAAGCAGCGGATGTAGGTACCGTCGTGATCCGTATAGTCGCTGTTCAGCCGGGCAATCTGCAGGGTACTGTTTTCCTCTGATGCATAGATGTGATATGCCGTGCCGTCATCGTCCACAAACAGGTTCATGTCGCGAGCCATCTGTCCTTCTTCCAGATCTCGTTTGATCAGGTTCAGAGAATCCGGGTGAGCTGGCAGGTCTCCTCCGGAATAGTGGGCTTCTGCCTGGACGGGGGCTGTCTTCAGACTTTCCGGTGTACCCTGGGGCCATTTACCGGCATTGATGCGTCCGGCATGCAGGAAACGGTAAGGGCCGGTTACCTTGTCACTGACGGCCACTCCGCTCTGGGCTCCGGTGTAACCGGCTCCTTTGGGTTCGAGGTGAAACCACATGACGTACTTGCCGGTCCGGGCATTATGAATCACCTTGGGGCGTTCCAGGATACATCCTTTTTCGATCGGACTTCCGCTGCCTTCCGGTGCTACGGCCAGAGCGATACCTTCGTCTTTCCAGTTGTAGAGATCAGTTGAGGAGTAGCAATGCACTCCGACATTGGCCACGTTGCCTCCTTCTCCTTCGGTCTTGTGCTCGCCAAACCAGTAGTAGCGTCCGTTGTCGTAAAGGATGCCTCCTCCGTGGGCGTTGATATGTACGTTGTTATTGTCCAGCCAGACCTGTCCGGGTGTGAAGGACTGGTAGCGTTCTTTTGTCTGGCAGGCGAGGAGACCTGCTGCCAGAAGTACTGCAAGAGATATTTGTTTCCACATAATCAGATGATGTTTTGAATGAAGGATGATGTTTGGTTTTATTGCAGCCGGGCATGAATGGTTTCCCCTTCCCGGATGGTATAAGACTTTCCGTCAATGTTTACGCGCAGTTTGCCGTTCCGGATGCGTTCAACCGTAATGTCGAACGTGCTGCCGAAAGCCCGTATGCGGCGGAGGGCAGCCTGATTCCACTCTTGGGGAAGACGGGGAGTCACGTCACAGCTTTTCAGTCCGGTGGGGCGGATGCCGAAGAGACCTTCCGTAATGATGCGGCCGTAGAGAGCACTTTCGGCGGAAAGATGGCGCTGACCTCCTTCGGGCCATGCTTCGATGGCATAGGGCACATGTTCACCCAGCAGACGGACGGATGAGTAATGCTTCAGGTATTCGGTTGCTTTTTCTGTTTCGCCTACGGCATAAACACCGCGCAGGGCATACAGGGTGGAACGGTCCCAGAAAGTGCTGTCACCGGCCTGGGTAAGCAGACCGTTTTCAGTCCAGAGGCGCGGAGAGAACAGAGCCTGGATGGTTCCTTCTTTCCGTTCGCTGATACCCACGGTCAGCGGAATGCAGATCCAGGAGCGCAGGATATCGTTGCCTTTGTAATAGTGGTAAGTGTCATAGCCTTCCACGGTTCCTCCGAAATATTTTTCAATGGATTTGCGCAAGTCGGCAGCCTGTTGCCGGTAGGTGACTGCTGTCTTTTTGTCTTTTCCCAGATCCTTTGCCAGAAAGGCAGCGGAAATCAGGGCATCATAGTAGAGTGAAGAGGTACAGAGGTTGGCTTTTCCGGCCGGGAAACGTCCTTCCAGTTCGTCTGCGTCAGAGGCTACGACACCTTCCGGCGTCAGCTTGCGGTGACAGTATTCCAGACACCACTGGATGAGCGGCCAGAGGGTTTCTGCCTGCTGCCGGTCTCCTCCGGCCAGTGCAAATCGGGAGGCTCCGTAGGCAATCATGGCTGCATCTCCGCGGTCGCCTGCGCCGTTCCAGATGTCCAGCCCTTCAGCAATGATGGAACTGGGTATGGGCTTCCACTCATCGTTCATAAAGCGGGCAAAATGTCTGAAAGAATTAAGAGCGGAGGCATTGCCGTAAGCATAGCCTGTGAAGGGGAAATAGGGGTTGATGTATTCTGCCTGGTCATTGGCCCAGATGGCGGCATAGTATGATTCGCCTCCAGGTCCGTGCATCGGTCCGCCCTTGGTTTCGTAGATGCTTTCGCAGGCCCGGATCTTGGAGAAGGCAAACATGCGGTTGATGACAGGATCGGGAGTCTCCAGAATCAGATTGTCTGCCAGTTGCTTCAGGAAATCCATCCGTTTGGCCTTTTCTGTTTCCGGTTGCAGCCGGATGGAGGGTTCTCCTTCACGATGGGCGGACAGGGAAGCTGCAAAGTAAAGCGTATCGCCCGGCAGGACTGTGTGCGGGCCGCTTCCGTAGACTGTCCCTTCCATGATATAGGCTCCGGTAACTCCGTTTTCCGGATTGGTTTTCGAGCGTGTCTGTTCTTCGGGAATTTCCACCTGCAGGGAGTTTTTGCCGGTATTGATCAGGCTATATTGTTCAATGAGAGCGGGCTGGTCGGTAGACGGGAAATATTCGCGGATCAGTTTCCATTGTCCGTAGTAGCCTTTGTCGAACCGGCTTTCCACGGTCAGTATGCCGTTGAGGCTGATGCTTTCCACTTTTTCTTCCGTAAGCGAACGGCTGTTCACGAGGACTGCATCCAGCGGATTCCAGGCAGAACGGCGCATCAGGCTGGCATGGGTATTGTTCGGCACGGTGCGCAGCAGCGGCCAGACCATTCCTTTGTTCAGGGTAAAGTTGCCTTCGCGGTCTACACCGTAGCGCAATACGACAGAGACGGATTTACCGCTCATTTCAATGTGGTCGGAGTGGGGAAGGTCGTTCTGGATGTTCCAGGTGATACTGCCGTCTTCCTGTGGCGACCAGCGCCGGGTGGACTGGGATGTTGCCGGCAGAGTGACCAGTGACAGTCCCAGAAAGGCATAGATAAGTCTTGCTTTCATGGCTTCTTCAGTATTTACATATAAGGTTCATAAAGTATGGCCCGATACCGTTTAATCGTCTGTATAATTGGGCCTTATTGTCCGCTCGATTCAGCTTCATCGTCTGTATGATCAGGCTTCATTGTCTGCTTGATTCCGGTGAATCTTCCGGTAGTCGGTTCTTGAAAAATACGTCGGCCAGTTCCGGTCAGACAGAGGAGACATAAGTGTCTTTGCCTGTAGAACTGACCGACGTTCAGCGTATGAGATTATTTCAGTTTAAACGGTTCTTTTTTCACATAAGCCTTGAAGCCTTTGATGGCTGCCGGATTTCCTTCTTCCGAACTGGGAAGACAGCGGAAACCGGTGATCTTGTGATTGTCTTTCAGGTCGATGATGATGGAATGCGGGAATTTAGTTCCGTAGTCCGTACACCAGGTTGTCGATTCCTGAAGATCGTAGATCTTGTCGGCCGTGTTGTTTGACCATTGATAGCTTTCGCTGTCTGCATACGTGATGCTCCATTTCTGGCGGGAGATGTCTTTGCCGTTTTCGTCGGTCAGATAGAGTTCGGCGATGGCAGCAAGATCTTTGCCGTCATGTGCATTGAGGGCTTCCAGGCAGAAGTAGCGTCCCTCTACCGGACGGTTGAACTGTATGGTCTGCCATCCGCCTCCGGGTTTCAGTTCTCCGGTAGCAACGGGTGTTTCTCCCTTCAGGTTGAGGGTTTCACCTTCCTTGCGGTGAGTGACAGGTTCTTCGTTGTGGAGAACGTCCAGGATCGGCTGTTTCAGACCCGCAATTTTGGTTTCATCCGGACCGAGCAGGTCGAGAACCACGATTTCGTTCTTGCCCTTCTTCAGCCAGCATCCCGGCATGAACAGAGTCTGCTGCGGACCGATCTTCCAGAATCGTCCCATTGCATGACCGTTCACCCATACCATTCCTTTTCCCCAGGTAGACATGTCGAGGAAGGTATCTCCGGTCTTGTCGAGTGTAAAGGTTGTGCGATAGTAGGCCGGACCGTCGAACTTGCTTCCCTTGGCAAACTGCTTGTCGGCAGCAAACTTGGCATCGGTGGGGAAGCTGTATACCTGCCATCCGGTGAGAGTCTGTGGTTCGCATCCTTCGTTCAGCAGCTGAACCTTGTCGGTGATACCTTTGCGGTCATGGATAGCGCGGTCGAAGTTGACGCGTCCCATGGCTTCTACCAGGATGTCCAGGCGGGTACCGGCTTTCACCTCAGGCAGCGACAGGATGTTTTCACCACGGCGGCGATCCAGGCGTCCCAGCAGCTGGCCGTTCAGATATACCTGTGCCCAGTCGTGTGGTTCATCTACCAGCAGAACGGTTCCTTCCTTGACATCAGCCGGAAGTGTCGTGCGGTAGAGGATGGTACCCCATCCCTGATCGAACTGTTCCATCGGCTGGATGGCTTCCGAAGTCTGGGGCTTGGGCAGATTGTCAAACAGGGGAGCTACTTCGTTCAGTTGCATGGCAGGGATTTCAATGACCGGCATCGGTGCAGGTACATCCGGAATCACCTGTCCTGAATCAGCATACTGGACAAGCAGATCACGTAGCTGATAATATTTCGGAGTAGCCCATCCGGCTTCGCTGATAGGTGCGTCGTAGTCATAAGAGCTGCACATGGCCGAATAGGACGGACTGTTGGCTCCTCCCCAGTGGCCGAAGGTTGTTCCTCCGTGAGTCATGTAGAGTGAGAAGGAAATGTTGCGGTCCATCATGTCCTTGATACCTTTGACCATCACGTCAGCCGGGCGGGTTTCGTGCTTGCGTCCCCAGTGGTCAAACCATCCGCTCCAGTATTCGCTGCACATGAGCGGAGTTTCAGGCCGGGCTTCCCGAAGAGCCTTGAACTGCTGGTCGATATCTGCTCCCGTACCGAAGTTGATGGTCCAGAGCAGATCGTCGAGGCCATTGCGCTGGAAGGTAGATGCCCAGTCACACTGGAACAGGGGCACATCGGTGAATCCGGCTCCGCGTACGATGTCACGGATGGAAGCGATGTATTCCTTGTCTTCAGCATAAGCTCCGTATTCGTTTTCCACCTGCACCATGATGATGTTTCCTCCGCGGGGAGCCTGCAGGTCAGCCAGCTGCTTGCCCAGTTCGTTCATGAAGATCTTGGTACGTTCCAGGAAATACGGGTCACTGGTACGCAGGGCAATGTCTTTCTTCTTGAGCAGCCACCAGGGCAGTCCGCCCATTTCCCATTCCGAGCAGACATACGGACCGGGGCGCAGCATGATATACATGCCGTGTTTCTGGGCCAGGCGGCAGAAGCGGGCCACGTCGTTCTGTCCTTCGAAGTCGAATTCACCCGGACGCTGTTCATGGATGTTCCAGAAGGCATAGATACAGATGGTGTTCATCCCCAGCGCCTTGCACATCTCGATGCGGTGTTCCCAGTATTCAGCCGGGATACGGGTGTAGTGAATTTCTGCCGCTTTGATCAGGAAAGGTTTTCCGTTGAGCAGGAACTCCTTGTTTCCGATTTCAAAGGTTTGCGGTTCTCCTTTAGGGGAAGTGCAGCCGGTCAGCATGGCAACGGCCAGTGCAGCAGCACTTACAGCACAGGATTTCAATAAATGATTCATAAAATGTTATTAAATTTTAGGGTTAGACTATGTTGTATATTTGATTTCAAATGTATAGTTCTTTCTTATTCCGGATAGCAATAGATAACCTTCATACAGTCAGCGTTTAAACGCAAGCAAAATTATAAACCAGATATAAATTAAGCAAGTAAAACCAGTTAAAAAATTTTTTGTCAGATTATAGACCGGTTAATAAATTTGTACGTCCTCTTTCCGCTGTTCCCGAAGTTGGATGACTGAATGGATTATCCTGCCGGTAAAAAACGAAATATTCGTTGAATAGTCCATGCTATGGGTAATTTAATCCATTTTTGTTAAAGCTGTCAACCGCTATCTTCGCCAGTTGTTGAAAACTGTTCCGACGGGGTCGGATGTGATATCTTTGAAAATAGAAAAAACTTAACATATTAAAGTCTTACTTAAATAAAAACATAAACTATGAAACCAGAAAAACATGATTGTTCAAGAAGAGATTTTCTCAAACATAGCCTGTTGGGAGCTGTGGCGCTCGGCATCGCTTCTTTTCCGGGTGAACCGCTGACAGGAGCAATCCGGAACATAGAGGGCCGTAGAAAGAAAACTGCCCGGCGGGTTGTCCTGCTTTCGCTGGATGGAATCTGTGTGGAAGGATTCCGGAAGGCACGGACTCCTCATCTGGATAATCTGCTTGCACAGGGCGTTCTTTCACTGAAAACACGGGTGGTCATGCCGTCGGTCACTTTGCCTAACTGGACGAGCCATCTCACCGGAAGCGGTCCGGAACTGCACGGGGTCGTTGATAACAGCTGGACGATTGACAAATTCAAGCTTCCTGCTGTAGAAACAGATAGCGACGGATATTATCCTTCCGTTTTCAAAGTGCTGAAGGATAAGAAGGAAGGCATAAAGACGGCCTTTTATTACAATTGGCCGAACCTGATCTATCCTTATAACCAGAAATATCTGGACGATATCTGTTTCCTGGAAAACGATGCCTATGCTCCTTATTATGAGAGGGCTTTCTCGTTCATTAAAACACACCGGGACGAACCGACCCTGGTTTTCCTCTATACGGTTCACACTGACCATGCCGGCCATAACCACAAGTGGATGTCTCCGGAATACATCCGGTCTATCGAAGAAGCCGATGAAGAAATCGGCCGCCTGCTTGATAAACTGAAGGCAGAAGATTTGTTTGATGATACACATTTCCTCTTCCTGACAGATCATGGAGGCATCAACTATGGTCACGGCGGAGTGAGCGTGGAAGAGATGATTGTTCCCTGGGGAATAACCGGTCCCGGCATTGCTGAAGGAAAGATGATGGAAGAACCCAACAATACAGTCAATACAGCAGCGGTAATCCTGCAGCTTTTCGGGGTAGAAAAACCCTTGAGCTGGACAGGAGAAGTTCCGGAATCGATATTCGGCTGATGGTATCATCCGTAGGCTGAAGTTTTTTTATTTCAACTTCAGCTTACGGGTGGCAGTCAGCTGGCCACAGGTTGCTTTCAGGGTGAGTGTGGAGGCATTTCCGGTTGCTACCAGGAATGAGGCCACACCGGCTTCCGTGTTCACCTGCTGCGGGCTGCGCAGTTCTCCTCCGGCTGTCACTTCCAGTTTGACTTGCTGTCCGTTTTCTCCGAAACAGCCGGTTCCCCGGGCATCTTTCAGGCTGACATACACAATGAGCAGGTCGTTGCGCGAAGCCGGAACTCCACTCTCAAAATAAGAGATGTCTATGGCTTCCGCTCTGCCCGGTGTGCGGACCGTCTGTTCGGCTACTTTCCGTCCGTCCTTGTAACCGACGGCTTTCAGTTCACCGCTTTCCCATTTCACTCCGAAGAATGTGAAAGGAGGATAATTGATATGCTCGGCATTTCCTCCGTCGGGGCGGGAAACATATTCGGAGGTTGAAGGGCCATTGTCCGGTCTGCGGCGTGCAAGGGACTTGCCGTTGAGCAGCAGTTCCACTTCGTCTACATTGCCGTATACCTGCAGCGTGTCAGAAGCGTCCGGCATCCAGTGGCTGTTGATGAATACCTCGTAAGGCATTTTTCCGGCAGGCGTATAACTTCCGGCTGGAACCTGTGTGCGGAAATAAGCCAGTCCGAACTTGGGCAGGCGGAACAGGTCGGCCAGTCCGCTATAACAGATATTGTCGCAGCATCCTCGGTTATAGTCATACATGCTCCAGATGGCTCCGCCCATGGTCCACGGATAATAAGCCCGGTAGCGGTTGTGACTCCACTGGGCATTCCAGGCATTTTGTGTCAGGGCGTGGTCACCGTCTCCGCGGGAAATGCGGGTGGTGCTGTAATGTCCTCCGAACTCATAGTCGTAATATTCGCGGATGAATCCCGGTTTTCCGGTTTTGTTGGGGCGATTGAAACCTTCTTCCCAGTCATTGTAGCACACGTCGAAACCGTCATATCCGTAGCTGTCGCCGGAAGTAAAGCACTGGTCGCCCGGATATTCTTCATGTCCCGTGCGTACGGCTCCGTCTTTCCATTCCTTGGGTGGCCAGGATTCGTTGAGAGTCGTTTCCCAGGTCAGGATGGAAGGATGGTTCCGGTCGCGCCGGATCATGTCGCGAACATCCTGATAAGTCCGGTCAATAAAAGTCTGGTTCTTGTTGTAGAACTGCCATCCGGGAATTGGTTCGATGGCCAGCAGTCCCAGTTCGTCGCAGGCATCCAGTACGGACGGATCCTGCGGGTAGTGTCCCAGACGTACCACGTTGAATCCGTTCATGCGGATCTGATACATGTCCCGGTATTGTGCCTGGTTGGAGATGGCATAGCCGACATACGGATATTCCTGATGCCGGTTGGTTCCTTCCAGTTTCAGCGGTTCTCCGTTGATAATGAATCCTTTTTCACGGCTCATTTCGAAACGGCGGATGCCGATGCGTGTTTCTTCCGTATCGGTGATGTGTTTGCCGTCTCTGATTTCCGTACGCAGGATGTAGAGTGAAGGAGAGTCGGGCGACCAGAGCCGGGGATTCATGACGGTCATCTGCTGCCGGCTGTCGGCAGAGTTTCCGGCAGATACGGCCAGCGTCTGTTCCATGGAAGTGACTTTTCTGCCTTTCCCTTTGCCTTTGGTCCACTCGTAAAGTGTATGGCATACGGTCAGTTGCTTATCTGAAACAGAAGCGTTGGCCACCTGAGTCTGGATATTTACAACAGCCTGTTTGCGGGAAACTTCCGGATAGGTGACAAAGATTCCTCCTCCGGCTGTCTGTCCGGCCAGGATGGGGTGGGTGATGTGTACAGGTTCATTCACCAGCAGGTTAACGTCGCGGTAGAGTCCTCCATAATAGCAGAAATCCAGTTCCTCCAGCGGTTTTCCGGGAGGAATGAGAGGATTGTTCCGGTTGTCAAGCCGGACGACCACTTCATTGGGCTTTCCGGCATGAAGCATGCCTGTGACATCGGCCACGAAAGGTGTGTATCCTCCTGCATGCTGGAGAATATGCTTTCCGTTTACCCACAGATCGGCCAGATGCATGGCTCCTTCAAATTCCAGCCACAACTGTTTATGTTCGTCTTCCGGATTGATGGTAATCGTTTTGCGATAGTAACAGACCCCTTGCCACTGATGGAGCACCGTAAGCGGTTCGATGAAAGGAGTATGCGGAAGAGATACCTGCTCCCATTCCCCTTTGGCAAGCTGCTTCATTTCCCGGGCCAGCGTATCCGGATGTACGGCCAGCAACAGATTTTCTGCCTTCACGTGCTGGATGTTGAATTGCGAACTCCAGTCGCTTCCCTGATTTTTGATGGCTGCCTGTTTCTGTACTTTGTCCAGTCTTTGGAACTCCCACCCGTTGTCCAGCTGGTAAGTCTGGGCATTCAGGGACAGAAAAGACAGGGAAGTCCAGGCGAAAGCAAGAATGATCTTTCTGTTCATGTTTTCTTGTTTATGATTTTATGTTAAAAAAACTTGGTAAAGTTAGTCTTTTTTTGTGAAAAGGTAAAAGCTTCCCTTTGCATTTGCTGATGGCAGTAAATATCAAAGGGAAAGCTTTTGTAGATCTATGTTATGTCAGTCGGTTGGATTATTGTTCAGCCGGAGTATCAGGTGTCAGTCCCCAGTACGGGTTCTGATAGAGCGGTGAATTTTCCGGGTTGGTATGGTCTGATGAAGTCAGAATGAGCTGACGGATCGGCATGGGGTTCAGATAGTGAGCCATGTGCCAGGTCAAACCATCTTTGTAGAGGTTGCTTGAGGTCATGTTTTTCTCAAACGGACGGAGATATTCGCTCAGGTCGCGGCTTGACACGTTGGCAGACACGCTTCCGTCGGCAATCAGTCCTTCGTACCAGGATTCCATAGGAGTATTCCACAAGTGGAAACCTTCTACATGACAGGGAGCAGTCATCAGCTGGTCATAAGAACGCCAGCGGGCCAGGTCCATACCGCGTAAGCCTTCTCCAAAGAGTTCAGAGCAGCGTTCACGACGGATGTTGAATTCAACTTTGTCAGTCAGTTGATGGCCGGCTGTATAGCTTCCCCAGTTGTCTTTCTCCTGATTCATGTCAGTGGCGGCGATCATTCCTTGCGGATCGATGGCATCACCGGTGAATCCGGCAGCAGTACGGACAGCTTTCCAGTATTCCAGAATGTGTCCTGCATTCAGATCTTTGGTCAGTTCGTATGCTGCTTCCATATAGATCAGCAGAGCTTCTGTGGCACGGAAGCTGATCGCACCGTTATAGGCATAGAAGTTTTCAGCCAGTGCCTTGTCGAATGTACCTCCCTTACGGAGTGTGTAACCGGTACTGTAACCTTTCTGGCTGTCGGTATTGGTGATGTCAGGATAAGGTTCAACAGGTACTCCGTGAGTGGTAGGAGAGTCCATGTTCTTGAAGAGGTTGGCCTGTCCCGGTTCCTTCAGGAAGATATGCAGACGAGGATCGGCATTGGCGCGAACCGTAGCAATTTCGCTGTCGTCGTATGTGAAACCGTCGTGGCTGGCATATCGGGGAAGACCATCTTTCATAACGAAAGATTCCACACCTGCACGGGTTACTCCTGTTCCCCAGTTACCGAACTGGACACCGACTTCCGTGTTACAGGTTACTTCCTTGCCTTTACTGAATTCGCGCCACATCAGAATGTCTTTATACGGACTCATGTCTACAGCTCCGAACATGTAGAAATAGTCGTTTACATCGTTGTCGCTTTGTGGTACGATACCGGTGTTTATGGTCAGCAGACCTTTATATTTTTCGGCTACTTCTTCGGCTGCATCCCGGGCTGTCTCATAGAACCATTTTGACTCAGCCTGAATGTCTCCGGCAGGATATTCATAGTTGGCATTGTAATCCTTGGTCTTGCCCGGCCATCCTTCGCCGTTGGGAACAAATGCAGTTCCGGCAAAGTTCTTTAACCAGGATCCTTCGAAGAGAGCTACACGAGCCTTAACCAGACGGGCTACATCCGGAGATACACGGTTGCGGGCGGGATCGAAGTTTTCTACCAGCAAGTCATGTGCCTTGTCCAGTTCTGTGATTATAAACCGTGCGACTTCGTTACGCGGCATTCGTTTGCTGGCCACAACCAGAGAATCTTCGTTGGCAGGCAGCGGTTTGGTTACAATGGGCAAGTCACCGAAAGAACGGTACATGTTGAAGTAACGCAAGGCCCGCATGAAATAAAGTTCGCCCAGTGACTGGTTGAGGATATCTTCATCACCGGTTACGAGATTGGCTGCCAGATTGGTTTCCACTTTGTCTATGACATAGTTCAGGTTACGTATCAGTCCCCAGTCATAATTGCTGTTGTCCATGCCTACTTTGTAGAGTCCGGTTCCAAAGCTGGAGCTGGCGCTGAGTCCCACCTGGATATCGGTACTTCCGTCGTTGAAGGCACCTTGCAGGTTGGGCATGATCTGGTCATAATAGGTCACAGTGGCTGCCTGAATCTGATCGGCGGTCAGATAGTATTCTTCGGGGATTACGTTCGAGAGCGGTTCCTTGTTCAGGAAATCCTCGCAGGAAGAGAGGGATGCTGCCAGTAGCAGCATGCCTGTTGTAAGGTAAGTATATTTCAGTTTCATATAGACTAATTGTTTAAAGGGTGATACTTAAACCGCAAGAGAAGGTTCTGGATAATGGGTAGGCTACACCTTCTTCGTAACCGCCATAAAGAGTTTCGGGATCGAACTGCTTGTCAACTCCGGAAAGTGTCCACAGGTTTTCTCCTGAAACGAAGAAACGCAGGTTCTGGATACCCCAGCGGCTGGTAATGCTGTTTGGAATGGTGTATCCCAGCTGCAGGTTCTTCAAGCGGATATAGGCTGCATTCTGTAAGTAACGTGTCTGGGTCTGCTGGTTCTTGCTGTTATGCAGCGGGCGTGGCAGATAAGCGTCCAGATTTTCCTGCTGGTAGCCGTTCTGTACAGACCATGTGTTCTGGTCACGGAAGTAGTCGCTGACAGCGGTCAGACCGTTGTCATTCCAGATCTGCCAGGAAGTACCGAACATGTAGGCACTTCCCTGCCATACGTCACGTTTCATGACACCCTGGAAGAAGGCACGGAAGTCGAATCCTTTCCAGCTGGCGTTCAGGTCAAGTCCGAACAGGTAGCGCGGAGTATTGTTTCCGATGACAGACAAGTCTCCGTGGTCACTCAATGTTTCAGATCCGCTTGAAATCTTACCGTCTCCGTTCAGGTCTGCGTACATGATATCTCCTGCTGTCCAGTCTTGTCCCAGTGCATCTTGTCCACCGTTAGGCAGGGTAGCCAGGTGGTCTTGCATCTGCTGGTCTGTCTGTGCCAGTCCCACAGTTGTGTAACCCCAGATTTCACCGATGTATCGTCCCGGAATATAGTTCCAGATATTTTCAGTCGGGTTGTTGGGATATTTGGTGATTTTGGTACGTGCGTCCGACAAGTTAAAGTTTACCCCATAGCTGAATCCGTTCTGCAGGCGGTCTCTCCATCCGATAGTCAACTCCCATCCCTGAGAGCGGAGGTCGGTATTGTTGGTTACGGGAACTCCTGTACCCAGGATGTTCGGCAGTTCAGGAGCGTTGCCCACCATGTTTTTGGTGTCACGGATATAATATTCAAATGATCCGGTCAGACGATTCTTGAGCAATCCCCAGTCGAGACCGACGTTGTAACTCTGGATGGTTTCCCAGCCAAGGTCGGTAGATACAAGTCCCGGTGTACCTGCCGTATTCGGACGGTTGCCGTTCATCAGCCATGCTCCACTGGCGGAATAGATGGCAAGAGTCTGGTAAGTCTGATACCAGTTGGTTGTATTCTGATTACCTAATGAACCGAAAGATCCGCGAAGTTTCAATGTTCCGATCGTATTGCTCAGCGGTTCGAAGAATTTTTCCTGTGCGATATTCCATCCGATTGATACAGACGGGAATACTTTCCACCGGTTGTCGCTGCGGAAACGGGAAGAACCGTCTGCACGGATATTGGCTTCAAACAGATAACGGCCCATGTAGTCGTAGTTTACACGGCCAAAGAAACCGGCTGTAGACCAGTCGCTGAGGTTTCCGTATACATCCGGAGTCATAGCCTCCCCATAGAAACTGTTGCCGCTGGTAAGGTCGATCACCGGTTTGTTTGGGAACATGATACCGTTGCGGGTCAGTCCGTATTGTTTTACACGCATTTCTTCTGCCTGGAAACCGGCCATCACATGCAGGTTGTGAGTGTCGTTGAACAGGTGAGTATATTCTGTATATGCGTTGAAGGTGAGATGAGCATTCTTGTAGAATCCTTCGTGCACCTCTGATCCGTCTTCATAAACGACAGGGTCTCCGGCTACGTTGTGGTTATACAAAACCTGAGAATCCCAGTGACGGTCCTGATGGTAAGTACTGTAATTGAATTCCACATGAGTGAGCCAGTTCTTGATCGGTTCGATCAACAGTCCGGCCTGCTGGTAGATACGGTCATTCTGCCACTGGTCAGTACCGCCTTCTGCCAGTCCGAGTTCCGGTGACGGACTGCTGTAATAGTATCCGTTCGGATCGTAAAGAGGCAGGGTAGGCCATCCCTGTCGGGCAATGGACTGATAGAGACTGCTGGTCAGGCGTGACGGGCGTTTCTGATCCTGACGGCTGAAACGCATGCTGTAATTGAAGCGGAGCCATTTGGTAAGCTCTGAGTTGATTTTTGCTGTAACATTATATCGTTTGAATCCTTCTTCCCCGATGTTCATCAAACCGCCCTGATCCAGATAATTGAAAGATGCGTAGTAATTGAATTTCTTGCTACCGCCGTTAGCACTGAAATTGTGTTCCTGTGAGAACGTCCAGTCTTTGTAAATGACATCGAAACGATCCACATCATCAATACCGACCTGATAACCGTCTCCCCATACGGTTTCGTCCCATGATGCCGGGCTGAGTGCATAAAGGATTCTTCCATCCTCGGTAATACGTTGTCCCGGTTTGTAAGGTCTGGCATTGTGGTATTCAACAATTTTCGCCATGCGTTCGTTGTCGAAGAATACCCCACTGCTGCTGTTGGTGTTGGCATCGTTCAGGAAACTGGCGAAGTCAACAGAGTTCATCATGTGGTTTTTGTTGATCGGATTTCCCCAGCGGAATGAGTTGTTGTAGTTAAGGGTCAGTTTGCCGTCGTCATTACCCTTCTTGGTTGTGATCAGGATAACACCGAACGGTGCGCGTGAACCGTAAATAGAAGATGCCGCTGCATCCTTTAACACGGAAATGCTGGCAATATCCTGAGGGTTGATGGTGTTGAGGTCACCTTCCATGCCATCAATCAAAACCAGCGGGCTGCCGCTGGATCCCTGTCCGATAGTACCCATACCGCGGACATTAATGCTCGGAGTATCTTCCAGGCTACCGTTGGTCTGTGAAATGTTCAATCCGGGAACGACACCTTGCAAGGCCTGTGAAACATTGCTTACCGGTCGCTCGGCGATTTCATCGGCTGTAACAACGGAAACGGCTCCGGTCAGATTCGCTTTCTTTTGACTTCCAAAGCCGACAACCACAACTTCATCCAGCAATTTGGTGTCTTCCAGCAGTTTGACCAGAATCTCTTTTCCTGAAGTTGCCTTTAGTGTCTGAGTTTTGTAACCCACAAAAGAAATTTCCAGTTCGGCATTTTTCTGGGTGGTTAAAGAGAACAGACCATCCAGATCGGTGGTTACTCCATTGGTTGTGCCTTTTTCCAGAATGGTTGCACCGATGATGGGTTCTCCGCTGGCATCGGTAACTTTACCTTTTACTGTAATTTTACCGGTTTGTTCGATAGACAGGCCGGATAAAACATTGGCAGGCTGTGCTGCATAGAGATTAGATGAAATGGGTAATAAAATGCCCATGCAAAGTCCTAAGGCTGCGTAACGCGATACCTTGAAGGAACGGGTCGGTGGTGTGTAGGTTGTCATACCCTTTGATTGGACAGAAATGTTTTTCATATTTCCTGTTTTTTATAGTATATGAATGTGAGAATTAATACGGCGGCGAAGATATAAACTTTATGTAAAATAAACAATAAGTGTCGATAAAAAATATTTTTATTAATTAAATGCGTATTATTTAAGTTTTATAATCAAAAAATCTCCCTTTTTGTCTTGTTTACAGATGGCTTATTGTATTGTAAATACCAGCTTTTGTAAAGTTATATATTGATCTATGTGTTTAAAATATAGTTACTTATAATAATGTAAATTGAAAGTTGTAATGTCTGTATTATGTGATTTTCTACAAGATGGTTATTGTAGAAAATACACTTATAATCAAGTAATGAAAAATATTTACACAAAAGCTGGTATTTATACTTTTATACGATTTTCTTAGACTAAATTATTATCAATAAATTATAAGTTTATTTTCCGGACTGGCATCTGTATTGGGAATAGAGTAGCTAGAGTTTTCAACGTAAGTGCCGAAAACCCTAACTACCAAGATGCCTACACAATATTTCGTCTTACCTGGACTTTTTCAATTCGCAAGAAAAGCCATATACATTGCCGCCAAAATCTACGGCAAAGAGACCATTTCCCGATATTGCAATGGTAGCAAAAAGAGGAGCTCCCATCGAATGCCGCCATTGTAAACGTCCGCTTTGGGCATCGAGGGCATACAGTGTCCCATCTGAGGCACCGATATACACCTGGTTGCCACATAAAACCGGACTTGTTTCGACCGTATTCGGATGATTGCCCTGATAAGGAGCTGAAAGAATCATAGCTTCACGGGTTTTGAAGTGCCATTTTTCTTCTAGCGTTTCCTTGTCCAATGCTACTACACCATTGTTGGAAGTACCAAAAATTATGGCGTCTTTTGTCACCAATGGAGTAGAGGCAACTTCTACGCCGTAATTCAACTTCTTGCGTATCAGAATGCGTCCTGTTTTATTCTCTACCATCAACAGAGAATTAGCAGAAGTAACATACATAACATCACCCCATGCTGCCGGTGTTGCAGCCCGAAAGCGTAAATCCTTGTCCCAATCCTGCCAAAGCATTTTACCGGTTTCAGCATTATTTCCAAACAGGGCTCCCCAATGACGGCTTCCAATGAGGACATTGTCCTCACTCAACGTCAGGGTGGCTACGCAACCTTCACCACGTCCCCAGTCCTTGTTCTGCCAGATTATTTCGCCAGTTTGACCTTTGAAGGCTGTCAGTTGATAACCTGTACCCGCATAGACAATGCCGTCTTTGGCTACCAGTCCGTCATTCAGGGCAGGGGTTACACCTATTTTTAAATCCTTTTGCCACACGATTGCACCGTTTTTCGTATCTATTGCATAAACGATACCTTGTACATCTTGTGCAAATACAAGTCCGCCATCTATTGCAATGCTGTTACGGACGGATGATTTCAACGGAGATTTCCAGACAATCTGCCCGGTAGCAGCTTCTATTTTTGTAATTGAGGCCTTACCGGTTTCATTCTCATCCAGCGAAGCCACATAGACAAAGCCTTCGCTGACCACTGGTGCGGACATATAGATATTGGAACCGACATTGGTCGTCCAGGCCAGACGGGGGGCAACCAGCGTATCTTCAACCAGACCGGTGTGAGTCGGATTGCCTAACAGGTTATTCCAATCCTTATCGGTCACAATAGGCTGCTGCTGGTCTTCATACAAGAAAGATGCCGTTTTTTTACTGATTTCCCCATTGGCATATTGCGCTTCAGCGATAACGGTAACATAGTGTCCTTTGGCTGTTGACGGTAAAGATATCTCAGCTGTCCATGCAAAATCACTTTGTTGTTTCATCGGTTTGTTTTTCAATAAAACCTTCCCGTCTGATGTACAGCTGTATATCATACGGACTACCGGACTCGCTGTGGAATAAGCATTGACGGTCAGAGGTATGGTTCCATCCGGACTAATGGCAGACTGATGGTTCTGGATAGATGCAATTACCATCTTTTTATCCAGATACGAATAGTGAAAATCTGAAGTAAAGTCTCCTTTTGCATCAATATGCATCACACGAAAAGCTGAGGAAGCATGGTCTATACCGCCATAAATAGGTGTAGAAGAACATATTACTGCTACCTGATTATCCGGATGCGTGTAAATATGGTTTACATGCCAGTGTCCATAAAGCCATGCTTTCAGGTTGTGTGCCAGGAGGTCAACCACTTCTTGGTTCTTCAGTGTAAATTTAAAATCCGGACATCCGCATTCTCCGGGAATGGTATGGTTGAAAACATAGATTGCCTTATTCTTATCTACATACTTCAAGTCATTGGCCATCCAACTGAATACTTCATTCATGCGATAACTGGGGGAATAGTCACCACTCGGCATCGGTGTAACAATATAATGGACATTGCCCACTTCAAACGAATAAAATGTAGGTCCGTAGATTTTCTCAAAAAGTTCTTCCCCATATTTCCCGGCTACCAGATCGTGGTTTCCGATGGCATAGAATACTTGAGTTTCTGGCATGTTGGATGAATTCATCACTTTGATATGACTATTCAAGCCTCCCACATAACAAATGTCTCCAGTATGAATGATGAAGGCAACTTTTTCATTGGCGGCATACTCGCGCATACCTTCTGTCCATTCGTCCTGTCCCTGCGCTTCTCCGATTTCCGTATCCGAGATATGGATAAACCGGTGACTGCCGTCGGTTTGTACGGCATTATAGCGCAAAAGTCCGAAGTCGTAACTAACTTCTTTGCCTTCAATACGATGATAATAAGCATTCTCTGTCTTATAGCCCGAAGGTGTAGTGATAAATACAAAACGTGCCTTCTCATGTCCGGGCAAGGTAAACTGTCCTTTTCCGTCTGTCTGAACTACATTTAGTCCATCTGACACCGATATTCCTTTCATCAGTGTTTCCCCTTTGTCATAACGCCCGTTATGATTGGTGTCAACATAAACCTTGCCGGTGTATTGTGCAGACAGAATGGAGGGGAATGCCAACAGCATTCCGAGCAATATTTTTTTCATGGATATATCTCTTAAAATGAAACTAAAGCAGTAAAGGCTTCGTCCATTATTGGAGCAAGATAATGAAGTAGCCTTTACGCTTAGTTATGTTTATACTATGTTATTATTCGGCCCAGAACTTATTCTGTTTTAAGTTAGGATTGATATTGATATCACGTACCGAAATAGGAGTATAATAATATTTAGGTTCTATCCATTCCCAGTTGGCCTGTACCTGAGAAGTACGAAGGATATGTCCATGGTCACCTTCTGAAAACATAATCGGAGATTTGTCATCGATAATTTGAGTACTTACATTCTTCAAGTCTTCTTCGGTCAAATCTTTTTTCGCTTCATTGGCACTTTCTGAATCCGGGAAGAATCCCACATCCTTGACTCCGTCACCATTGGTATCCATATAGCCATAACCCGGGATATAGGCACCTTCCGGGACTTTTTCCAGAAGTTTGGCACATCCCCAACGCATCAGGTCATTATAGCGATAACCCTCACAGGCCAATTCGATACGGCGCTCGTGACGGACTTCGGCAACAGCTCCTGCCTGCGTTGATTTAATGTTGGAGTAGCGGGCCATCTGTACAGGATCGGGATTGTTCAACCATTCATCCAACTTGGCGGGAGGAAGTTCTACACCTACACGACCACGGATTTTGTTGATGGTTTTATCCAAATCCTCCTGGGTCAGAATACCCAGTTCGGCTTTAGCTTCTGCATTGATCAGAAGGATGGTGGCATAGCGAAGAATAGGAAGATCACAATATGCTGTACCCCATTGCCACATATCCTGTGGAGTGTCCAGACAGAACTTTACTTGCGGATAACCACCGAATTCCATTTTCTGCTGAGCCGGCATTTTGTCCCATTCGCGTTGCCAGCCAATTGGCATCAGTGTTTCAGCCATACGAGGATCGCGGTTTTTATACACTTCAGTTACAGTCATAGTCTCATAACCGGGAACCGTGTGAAAAGGAACAGCTTTACCATCTTCAGTGATGTAAAGATAATCTTCCATCAGGTCACGGCTTATTGAGTGGTTATAATTGAAAATGGTACCAATGCCATACGTACGTCCTAAATTCTTGTCGTTGTCCATCACCAGAATCACTTCCGGATTCGTACTCAAATCCAGACTGCTGAACAGTGCGCGATACGGAGGCATGGAGCCATTGGGAACATTGGAAATCTCATAATCATAATTGTTCATGATGGTTTCAGATGCCTGGACTGCCAATTCCAGGAACCTGTCGTAGTCGTTTAATTCCAATTCAGGATGATACTTGCGGAAGGTACCTTCATTCAAGGCAATACGTGCCTGTTCTGCCAATGCCACGACTTTATAGATTTCTGTCTTACTGTTACCGTCCTTCATATTTTTCACGGCAAAGTCCAAATCAGCCATGATGCTGTCTACTACCAAAGCACGCGGATCCTGGGTTTTGTACAGTTCTTCCGTATCAGTCGTTTGCAAGTCTTTGCTATACCAGGGAACATCCGAATAACTTTGTACCTTTCCATAGTATTCTTTGGCGCGATACAGTCTGCCTAAGCCAATAAAATGATTGATATCCGCTTCGTTGCCTGTGGCCTGTGGGGCACGTGCCAGAAAGAAATTGATGGAACGGAGGGTTCCCCATCCCCACTGTCCTACTTCTTCCGGAGTAAGCTGGCCGTTCATCTTATCGAACACACTACTTGCTTCACAATAAATTACATTATCGGATACACCATCGGTTGTACTGGCTCCCCAGTTGTAGAGTCCATAGGCATACGTTTCCAGATCGCTTACTGACTTGAAGAAACTCTTTTCAGTTAAACTGTCTTCAGGAAAACGGTCTAAAAACGAGTCGTTACATCCCATCATGGTTAAACCGAGCATACTCAGTGTTATATATTTTGCTGTTTTCATTGTTTTGTTTATTTAAAATGTCACATTCATACCGAAAGAATAAGCACGTTGCAATGGATAACCGCTACCGGCCAGGCCTTCAGGATCGCATTTATAGTGTTTGTACAAGCCTGACCATACAGCCAGGTTATCTCCCGTAAAGAACAGGCGTAAATAACTTAACCCGATTTTTTCCACCCATTTTTTGGGGAAAGTATAACCAAGCTGCAGATTCTTCAAGCGAAGATAGGCTGCATTCTGCAAATATTTAGTCTGAGTGGCAGCTGCCTCCAGACCTCCCTGGAAAGCTACGTATGATTTCAGACGGGGGAAATAACCGTCCGGATTGTCTTCACTCCAATGATCGTACATGTTACCATAGGTAATGTTGGTCCAGGGCTGATTATAAATACCCCAGAAGTAGAGGTCGCTAGCACCAGGATAATAGTCTTTCTTGCCTACACCTTGCAGGAAAACACTAAAGTCGAAACCATTCCAATCAGCATTCAGGGAAATTCCATAAGTATACCGGCTTCTGCTGTTACCAATAACTGTATAATCGCCATGGTCTTCCAAAGTCCAGGCACCACTGTTGATGATACCATCTCCATCAAGATCAGCAAACTTCAAATCTCCGGGAGCAGTCGGAGGTGTACCAGGATAAGAGGTGACCGGAGTCTGGTCGGCATGATTCTTGATATCCTCTTCATCTTTAAAGAAACCAAGCGTAGTCAATCCCCACATTTCTCCGACTTCACATCCTTCGTACCAGTCGCTCAAGTTGCCATTCGGGTTATCAAACTTCGTGATGAAAGTACGGCTGTCTGCAATATTGAAACTTACACCTATATTCAACGGCTTGCCTGCTACAGTGAACCGATCCTTGTAGCCTACAGTCAACTCCCAACCACGCGTCTTCAGGTCGGCCGCATTGGCATAGGGGACACCTGTACCCAAAACACCCGGTAAAGTAGCTCCATGTGTCAGCATATCTTCAGTACGACGGACATAGTATTCACCGGTAAACGACAAGCGGTTTTCGAAGAAATTCAAGTCAGCACCCACATTGAGAGTCTTTACTTTTTCCCATGTCAGTGAACCGGAAACCAATCCGGGAGTACCTACATAAACAGGTTGTTTTCCTTCGATAATGGCACTTATCTTACCATTTCCCATGGTAGCCAGATAAGGATAATAACCTACATCCTGATTTCCCAGCTGACCATAGGAAGCACGAAACTTCAAAAAACTGATGGTAGAGGTCAATGGCTCAAAGAATTTTTCCTTGGAAATAACCCAACCCAGTGAGGCAGAGGGGTTAAATACAAAACGGTCATCTTTGGGGAATGAAGAAGTACCGTCATAACGGCCGTTGAACTCGATGATATATTTATTGTCATAAATGTAACCGATACGTCCGAAACCGCTTCGGGTAGCTTTGGAACCCAGGCTTTCGCCAACGTTCATGTCACCAGTGGCCAGACCGGCAGTGGGTACGGAGGTAGAGATCAGATCTTTGCGGTCCAAGTTATTACCGTAATATTCGTATTCTTCCTGATTGAAACCAATCATGGCCGTCAAATCATGCTTTTGGGCAAATGTCTTGTGGAAAGTTGCATAGATGTCGATATAGATGTCTTTGTCATCGCCGGAATCAGCATAAGCACTGCTCACCTCATTTTGATATTTTATGGGGCGATCAGGACCGTCGGTATATGCTACCGGCAGATAAGCCCAGCGCTGGCGGTTTTTGTTTGTAGAATAAGACAGCGAACCTTGTACCCATAACACATCTTTCAATAGATCAATCCGGGTACCGAATGTGGTACGTATCTGGGTTTCATATTTTTTCCAATCACCACCTTCTGCCAACAGACCCAACGGATTGACACCGCTACTGGTCCAGGTACCGTCAGGATTCTTGGGCATGTCCAGCGGAGAAATACGGTTGATAGCCCAATAAGTATCACTACTCAGGTTGGTAGGAGCCTTGTAATCATAAGTAATTACACTGGTATTATTCGAAACGCTCCACCAGTCCTTAATATGAAAATTCAGTTTGCTGTTGATGGTATAGCGGTTATAGGTATCAGTATTGTATTTGATCATACCGTTCTGATAATTGTATCCGGCTGAGAAATAATAATCCAGTTTGTCCGTACGTCCCGAAAGATCTACCGAGTGATTGGTTGCAAAAGAGAAGTTTTTGTAGCACTCGTCTACCCAGTCGGTCTGTCCCCAATATTCATAAGTACCGTTAGGAGTCAGACGATAAGGGTCGGAGCCCGGATTCTCGGACATTTTCTTGGCGTACTCCAATGATTCTTCGTTGTAAATGGTTCCCCACGGATAATAAGCCTGGTTACGCATGGTAGCTACTGTGTAGGGATCAGTAATAATTTCCGGTGAGAACGTATTGCTTCGGAAAGAAAAGTTGTTGTTGTAGTTGATGGTCAATTTTTCATTTTTAGCCTCTTTGGTTGTAACCAAAATTACACCATATGCGGCCTTGGCACCATAGATGGCACACGAAGATGCATCCTTCAATACCGAAATGCTGGCAATGTCATTCGGGTTCATACGGTTCAGCATACCGGCGTCTGAAGCGACACCATCAATCACAATCAACGGGCTACCGCCATTGATAGATTCGTAACCACGTACATTAAAAGACGGGGTAGAGATGGCCTGACCGGTGCCGATTTCCACGTTCAAGTTGGCCACTGTACCCTGCAATGCCTGACCGACGTTCAACACCGGACGGTTTTCCAATTGCTTGGTAGCAACAGAAGCAACCGCACCGGACAGGTTTGCTTTCTTCTGTACACCATAACCTACAACTACCACTTCATCCAAAGTCTTGGTGTCTTCACTTAGCGTGATAACCATATCTTTTCCAAAAGCAGCTTTCAGGTCTTTTGTCTGGTATCCGACAAAGGAGACTTCAAGCACTGCATTTGCCGATACATTGAATGCAAAATTACCGTTAAGGTCAGTAATGACTCCGTTCGATGTACCTTTTTCCTTAATAGTAGCACCAATCATCGGTTCGCCATTGGAATCAATGATTTTACCTTTTACCCGTTGTTCTTTAGTAGAGGCAACGGTCTTCTTTGCAGGAAATATGATGATTTTATTTCCTGAAACAGTATAGTCAAGTCCTTGTTTGGCAAGTTCCTCCACAAGAACCTGTTTAAGTGCCTTTCCGTTTGTCAAGATTGTTACGCCTCTTTTGCCGTTCACTTCTGCATCTCTATAAGAAAACCGGTAATTGGTTTGCTTTTCAATCGCCTTGAAAAATTCTTTGACAGAAGCATTCTTGAGGTTGAGATTTACCTGACCTGTTTGAGAATATCCCCCAATAAAAGTTAACATACATAAAGATAACAGGGTAGAACGTAATTTAAATGAATGTTTTTCCTTATCTTTATGCTCAGAATTAATTAGTTGTGTTTTTGTTCTCATTGAAATGAAAATAATAAATGTTGAATTTGTTGATACTATTTCTCACATAGTTTCTTCTCAAAGACTAATCTAATTCTCCGCTCCGAATAATTTGCCGATTATTCGGAGTTTTTTTTCACAGTTATGTTTTCATATTCATAGTGTTTTAAAGATTATTATTCATTTAATTGTATGGTTATAATTCCGTCTTCATTTTTGTAATTAAAATTATAATGCATTTTCAAAACCTTCATAATGCTTTCAATGTTCTCATCATCAAAAGTTCCCGTATAGATGTCATCCAGCAATGATTTATCCTCAACATTGAAAGTAACTCCAAATTTTCTGGATAAACAGTCGAATACGTTTCCCAGTTTCTCACTCCTGAATACAAGCTCTTTCTTCATCCATGCAGTTTCTGACTCGTTTGATGTTGAAACATGTTTCAGTTCGCCTGTCTTTTTATAATAGGTCACTTTCTCATTGGGCTTTACATTTATATTTTTGTACGGCGGAAGCACCGTCTCAATGTTCACACTTCCTTCTACCAGAGACATTTCCACGATATCCTTATCCTGATAGGCGTATACATTGAATTTCGTACCTAATACGGTAATGTCCATAAAACCTGTCTTTACCGTGAATCGTTTTTTTATGTCCTTCTTTACTTCAAAGAAGCCTTCACCCGACAGCTCTACATTTCTGCTTTCACGTCCGAAATCCTGACTGTATGTAAGCGAAGACTTGGCGTTCAGATAAACAATCGTTCCATCGGGCAGGGTAACCAGTGATTTTCCGTAGTCACCCGAACGTATTACCACATTTTGCTCCGCCAGTGAACTTATCGTCTTGTTCTGCATATAGGTCAGTACAGTCAGACTTCCTGCAATAATGAATAAAATGGAAGCAGCTATTTGCATCCAGTAGTTCTTGAAGGAAATTCTGTTTCGGCGAATTTCTTTCCCCTTTATATTCATTTTTTCATAGAGTTTCTCTATTTTTTCATCAGGAAGTGGTGAGTAATGGTCAAATTTGTCCCATTCAGACATAAGGATATCTTTCAGTTCCTGATCGGAGGTAATTTCCATCAGGGACTTCAATTTCTGAAATTCCTCCGATGTTATTCTGCCCGAACGGAATTTTTCCAATAACCTTGCTACTTCTTTATCCATTATTATATTCATAAAACCAAAATCTGATTTTTATAGGTAATATCCATAAGCAGCAGATTTATAACATATCATTTTATATGTTATATAACATTAATGAAGAGAGAAAACGATGATTAGAATAATGGCATTAAATCCCGTCAGCTCATTGCGCAATGTTTTGAGTGCAGCCGACAGTTGGTTACGTACTACCTGATCCGTAATAGAAAGCTTTTCTGCAATCTCTGGTATAGATATTCCATATTCCTTGTTCAGTTCGAAGATTTCTCTTTGTCGGGGTGACAGGTGTGATTTCGCTTTCTCCAAAGCTTTTTGGAATGTATCATAATCTATTTCGTCGGATATTTCATCGTCTTTAGTTACTATCGTGTTCTGGTATTCCAGATATTGCTCCATGGAAGGGTTGTTGATTTGTCTTTTCAGTTCTTTCAAAAGGCAGTGATATGCAATAGTAAACAGATATGATTTGAACGAATATTCAGAATTAAGACTTTCTCTGTTGGTCCAGATGCGCATGAAAGTTTCCTGTACCACATCATCCGTAGCACTTTCTGATTTCAGATACTGATATACGAACTGATAGAGCCTCGATATCCATTGGGAATACAGTATCTTGAAAGCTTTTTCAGAACCGTTTCTTATATCTTCAATCAGCATTTTCTCTTGCATAGTTATACACATCTTTTGTCAGAAGGCAAATTTATAAAAAAATATATTAAAACATGCTCAAGATAAAAAAATTGCAGATGCAGACAGGAAAACCAATACACATCCGGTTCTCTTGTATTTCATTGTTATTTCGTTTTGCCGGTACATCATCAAATATCCCGGCCCGCATTGCTTTTGTGATTGCTTGCGGACAGAGAAACTTCTGAGGTTGGACGGGGCAGAAAAGCCGGGAAACCTTAAATCTTTGCCTCGGGATGAATTTATCGCAGAATCGGGCAGGAGAGTTGGCAAAATAATCGTAAATTCGCACGGGAAATTTAAATTTAATCTTTAACCATTACCTTAATAATTAGAATGAAACGCAGGCATTATTTTCATTTCTTTCTGGGAGGCATTGCAGCCTTGGCAGCGTTGCTTGCAGCCTGTTCCGGCAGTAACGGACAGGTGACGGGCCGCTCGGACTATTATACAAGGGGAATCGGACAGTATCCGGGCAGTCCGCAGGAGGACTTTTCGCCCGAACTGGTGAAGGACGATACTTACCGCAACATCGCTCTGATGCGTGCGGCTTATCAGTCGTCTGCTTACGACTATAACCTGACTGCCCAGCTGGTTACCGACGGGATTGTACATAACGGAGTTCCTCAGTATCTGAGACTGCTGACTCCTGACGGCGAGAAGCCGAAACGGGAGCGGGAGTGGATGATTGATGAAGGTCCTTATTCACGGAATGTGGCAACCGGTGAAGACACTTATTTCCAGTTTGATCTGGAGAACTACAGGAAAAAGGCAGACCGGGTTTATCTGAAAGGGACAGTGACCTATTATGCAGAAAAAGCCGGCAAGGGCTATGAACTGATCTGTCAGGGATCGGACGACGGGGCCAGCTGGACCGAGTTGGGAAAGATCGCCGGAAAAGGACTGCCCGGCGAAGCTGCGAAATATAACATGCATTCTGATCCGAACAAGCAGGATGAAAAGGGAACACTTCCGGTGCGTATCATCGAACTGGAGATTCCCATGAAGCAAAGCGGAGAGTACAGTCATTACCGTGTTGTCATGCGGATGGCGGGAGCTGCCTACTGGACGATCCACGACATGAATTTCTTCAATGGCGGGGAATATGTCGAACTGAAACCGTCTTCCTGCTTCAACAGCATCTGGATGAGTGCGGGCGATGCGCAGGAATGGATCTACGTGGATCTCGGCACTAAGGCCGATTTCGACAAGGTGATCCTGCACTGGGTGAACAAGGCCGTTCAGGGAAAGATCCAGACCTCGGATGATGCACGCAGCTGGAAGGATGCCGCTCCGCTGCCGGGTGGAGACAGTCCTACGGATGAAATAGCTGTCAAAGGAAAAGCCCGCTATGTGCGTGTGCTCATGGAACGTCCGAAGGAGAAAGGTTCATATATGCTCAGTGAAATCGAAGTGATGGGTAAGGGCGGACTGACGGCCCGTGCCGTTCCGCAACCGGCTGCCGAAGGCAACAGCATCCGTCTGTCGGGCGGCAACTGGAAAGTCCAGCGTGCTTCGGAAGTGAAGGGCAATGGAGAAGAAATCGCTTCTGCCGGTTTTCAGACCGACGGATGGATTCCGGCTACGGTGCCGGGAACCGTGCTGAGCAGCTACAAGAACATCGGTGCCCTGCCTGATCCGAACTATTCGGCCAACCAGCTGAATGTATCAGAGTCATTCTTCAATTCCAATTTCTGGTACCGTAACGAGTTTACGGTTCCCGAAGGTTTCATCAAAGACCGGGTGTTCCTGAACTTTGACGGAATCAACTGGAAGGCTCATGTCTATCTGAACGGCCGGAAAGCAGGCGACATCGAAGGCGCGTTTATCCGCGGCAAACTGGATGTGACGGAGCTGATTGTTCCCGGAAAGAATGTTCTTTCGGTAGAGATCGTGAAGAACAGCCACCTGGGAGCTGTCAAGGAAAAGAACAAGCAGAGCACTGACTTCAACGGAGGAATCCTGGGAGCAGATAATCCTACTTTCCATGCAACGATCGGCTGGGACTGGATCCCTACGGTCCGCGGCAGAAATATCGGTATCTGGAACGATGTGAAGCTTGTAAGCACCGGTAACGTAACCGTCAGTGATCCGCTGGTAGAGAATGTATTCCCTCTGCCGGACACTACTTCCGTGCGCCTTACCGCTCATGCTTTCGTGAAGAACCACAGCGACAAGGAAGTTCAGGGTGTGCTGGAAGGAAGTATCGGTACTCTCCGTTTTGCCCAGGAGGTTACTCTGAAAGCCGGCGAAGAGAAAGAGATCCTTTTCACTCCGGAACGCTTCGGACAGCTGAATATGGAACATCCGCGTCTGTGGTGGCCCAACGGATATGGTGAGCCTTACCTCTATGATGCTGCTTTCACGTTCAAGACCGACGGAAAACTTTCTGACAGCCTTTCTTACAAGACCGGTATCCGTCAGATGACCTTCAATGAGGACAAGGGTATTCTGAATATGTATATCAACGGACGGCGCTTCGTCGGACGCGGCGGCAACTGGGGTTTCAGTGAGTCGAACCTGAACTACCGCGGACGTGAATACGATGCAGCTGTCGCTTATCATGCCGATATGAACATGAACATCCTGCGCAACTGGGTGGGCATGATCGGCGATGAAGAACTCTATGAGGCTTGCGACCGTCACGGTATCATGATCTGGCAGGACTTCTGGCTGGCCAATCCTGCTGACGGGCCCGATCCTTATTATCCTGACCTGTTCATCACCAATGCCGAGGATTACGTACGCCGCATCCGCAGCCATGCTTCCATCGGTATCTATTGCGGACGGAACGAAGGCTTCCCGCCAGAACGTATCGACAAGGCCTTGCGGAGCATCGTGCGTGACGAACATCCGGGGCTGCACTACATCCCGAGTTCGGCCGATGAGGTTGTGAGCGGACACGGTCCTTACCGCATGCTTCCTGCCAAGACCTATTTTACACTTCCTGCCGGAAACGACAAGTTCCACAGTGAGCGCGGTATGCCGAACGTGATGACTTACGAAGGTTTCTGCCGGACTTATTCCGAAGAAGGCATCTGGCCTCAGTCGGATGAATGGGGTATGCATGACTACACTCTTCAGGGGGCACAGGGAGCTGCTTCGTTCAATGAAATCATAGCCGAAGGTTATGGCAAGCCGCAGAGTGCCCGGGAATTTACGGAGCTGGCCCAGTGGGTGAACTACGACGGTCACCGCAGTCTGTTTGAGTCGCGGAGCAAGAACCGCATGGGATTGCTGATGTGGATGAGTCATCCCTGCTGGCCTTCCATGGTATGGCAGACTTACGATTATTATCTGGAGCCGACGGCAGCCTACTTTGCCATCAAGAAAGCATCGGAACCCCTGCATATTCAGTGGAATCCGGCCACCGATGAAGTGGAAGTGGTGAACTACAGCGCCGGTACTCACAGTCATCTTACAGCCCGGGTACAGATTCTGAACATGGATGCCAGTGTAGCCTGGGAGAAAGAAACGACCGTGGACAGCCGTGAGGATACGACAGAGAAGTGCATCAAGCTGGAATTCCCCGAAACGCTTTCGGAAGTTTATTTCATCAAGCTGTGGCTGCTGGAGGACGGAAAGATCCTGTCCGACAATTTCTATCACGCCAGTCGGAAAGGAATCAATTATCAGGCTCTGAAGCAACTGCCTGAAGTGACACTCGACTGTCAGGCAAAGATGGCTCAGGATAAAGAAGGTAACTGGACAGCGACAGTCACTCTGACCAATCCCACATCCACACCTGCACTGATGACCCGCATCAATGTGGTTGGTGACAAGGATGGTGACCAGTTCCTGCCCATTCTCTATGAAGACAACTATTTTGCCCTGCTTCCCGGTGAGCAGAAAGAGGTATCTGTCCGTTGGAAAGATGTTGATACCCGGGGAAATTCTCCTGTGATCCGGATAACGGGATACAATGTAAAGGAACTGAGCAGACAATAATCATGTAACGGTTCTGACTTGTTGAAGAGGATACCTGCATCCGCAGGATCCTCTTCTATAATTTTTCTTATACCTTCTTACGCTTTTTATACTGACTTATCTTAATCTGTTTATACATATGAAAAGTATATTTCAACTGATAACTCTTCTCTGCCTTTCTGTTATGGCAAGTATGATGGAATCTTGTTCCACAAAAAATGAAAAGATTGTTTTGGCATATGTCACATCGCATGGGGCAACTCTTCCGGACCCTGATCTTGTGACACACATAAACTATGCATTCGCTCATGTAGATTCTACATTCAGCAAACTCAAGATAGACAATGAAGGACGTCTGTCTGAAATTACGGCTCTCAAGCAAAAAGCTCCCCATCTGAAGGTGTTGCTTTCCGTTGGCGGATGGGAAAGTGGCAGATTCAGTGAAATGTCTGCAAACGAACAATACCGCCTGTCGTTTGCCAACGATTGCCGGCGGGCAATCGAACAGTTTCAGCTGGATGGTATTGACATCGACTGGGAATATCCTACCAGCAGTGCGGCAGGTATATCATCTTCTCCTGACGATACCCAAAATTACACGTTGCTGATGAGAGACCTGCGAAAGGCAATCGGTCCGGACAAACTCCTGACACTGGCTTCCGTATATAACGGCAATTACATAGACTTTAAAGCCATCGATCCTTATATAGATTTTGTCAATGTTATGGTATACGATATTAACCGTCCCCCTTATCATCATGCGGCTCTTTACCGTTCGCCACTGGTAGGAGACGGATGCGGTGAAGAGGCTGTGGAGGCTCATATACAGAAAGGAGTGCCTGTAGAAAAACTGGTATTGGGTATTCCTTTCTACGGGCATGCGGCTGCTCCATTGTCTGATTTTATCAGTTACGATGCAATCATGGCGCAGCAAGACTACAAAACCTGCTGGGACTCGATTGCAAAAGTCCCTTACCTTGCTGATAAAGATGGAAAATTGGTTTGTTCGTATGAGAATCCAGCTTCCATTACAGCCAAATGTGCTTTTGTCAAGCAGAAAGGGCTGAAAGGCATTATGTATTGGGAATACAATTCTGATGGAAAAGAAGGGAGCCTCCGGAAAGCAGCCTATGAAGGAATGCAGGAATAATATGTTGGTAGTCAAGGAGCTTCTATGATTTTTTGTAGAAACGACTGGTTTGATTTCATGAGATTCGAAACGTGTAAGATTTCGTCTCTTTCATACGGCTTTTGAATTCTCTTTGCGTTTTTTTTTTTTTTTACATACGCAGCATTGGATATCAGCCTGTTTATGAGTAAATTTGAATGTTTCTTAAAAGGAAGTATTATGAAGACTAAGTTGTATTTCTTGACACCCTTGTTGCTGTTTGCACTCAATGCTTGCAACTCTGATGATCCGTCTTCTTCCGAAACGGATGTTCCCGCAGCCAAAGAACGGCAGGATATTCCTCTTACGCGTTCAGAAACCCAGTTGGCTGACCATACACTGGACTTCTCGCTGGCTTTGCTCAGACAGGCCAGTCTGCAGGAGGCAGGAAAAAATATGCTGGTGTCTCCTCTCGGCACGGCTGCCTTGCTCAACCTGATGGCTAACGGAGCTGAGAGTCATACGGCTGATGAACTGTATGCGGTTTTGAGTCCTTCCGGTGTCAGTGCCGGTGAATTGAATGATTTCTTTTCGAAACTCAATACCTGGCTTCCGGAACTGGATAACACAACCTCACTGGCACAGGCTTATTCTCTGTGGATGGACGATCAGTTCACCGTTCATTCCGGTTATACGGATGTGGCTCAGTCGGTATTGGGGGCAGATGTCAGACAACTGGATTTTCAGAATACCCAAAGTCAGCAGCAGCTTTACGACTGGTGCAGCGAAAAGACAGAAGGATGTATTCGGGAGATTGATTGTCCGTTGGCGGATGCGCAGCTGGTGATGCTTCATGCACTTTATTTCAAAGGAGCATGGACTGATAAATTTGATCCTGCACAGACTCGGACAGAGACTTTCCGGGGGAATCTCAGGGAAGTTGCCGTGCCGATGATGCATGACAGACAGAGAGCCGGTTATGCCGCAACTGAATCATTTACGGCTGTCAGTCTTCCTTATGGTAACGAAGCATATTCCATGTTGCTGGTTCTTCCGGCTGCCGGAACAGATATGGCGCAGGCCGGCCGGGCATTGGCCGACGGAGCCTGGAAAGAACTGACGTCCCGGCTTTATGGGGCTCAGGTGGATCTGAAACTGCCGAAGTTTGAACTGGCTTATGATACCTCACTTATTGAAATGCTTCAGGAAATGGGGATTCACGATGCATTCAGTGGAGAGGCTGATTTCAATGGACTGACACCCGATCCGTTGTATTTCAATGTTTTCAAGCAGCAGTCTGTTCTCAGGGTAGACGAACGGGGAACGGAAGCTGCTTCCGTCACCTGGGCAGGGCTTGACACTTCTTTGCCTGAAGGAGGTGAGGAACCTGTGGAAGCTGTCACTTTTGACCGGCCGTTCTATTTCTTCATCCAGGAAAAGAGTACCGGACTGATGCTTTTCATGGGTAAAGTGGAAGAATTGAATCCGGAATAAACTCATTTCTATACTGATTTCACCGGCTTGATGTAAATCATGAAAACTGAATAAAATAATATTTTCTGTTTGTACGGAATGTATAATATGTTGGAAAACATATAAATTTGCCCCGCTAAACCAAACTAAACTAAAGATGTTGGAATACAAAACCGTAAAGTATCATATCCCTCAGCAGGGAATATACTTGTATGCTCGTACAAACGAAGGAAAGACGGAAATGATCGTTTTGAACAGTACTGACCAGGAACAGACATTGCCAAGCAAACATTACAATGCCTTGACAAATGGACGGAAAACCGGTACGGAAATTGCCAGCGGCAAGCAAGTGGATTTCACACGTAATTTGGTTTTACCGGCTCGCCAGTCACTGGTCATCGAATTTTAAGAGTCTCCCTCCAAAAGGAGACTGAGTGGACAGAATATTTGGAAAAGGCTGTTCCCGACTGCCGCAGGGCAGGGGAACAGCCTTTCTGTTTGTTACACTTACTGGTGGTCAGTAGTTAATTGATTGATTTCTGCTTCTGTCAGTCCGGTAGCCTTTGCAATTTGTTCCGGAGACAATCCCAGTGATTTCAGGTTCCGTGCAATAGCGGCCTTTTCTTCAGCACGCCCTTCTGCCAAACCTTCAGCTCTGCCTTCAGCGCGACCTTCTGCACGCCCTTCTGCTCTGCCTTCTGCACGCCCTTCAGCTCTGCCTTCAGCACGCCCCTCTGCTCTGCCTTCTGCTCTGCCTTCTGCGCGCCCTTCAGCGCGTTCCGTCATGATGTTGTCACGCAGAATCACGATATTGTCCAGATGCTTATAGTATGCTTTCAGTTCTTCCCGGCTCATACGGTCCAGTTTCAGCTGTTCTTTCACCGTATCCAGTCCCGGAGCTGTGGCATGTTCCGGAACATTGCCTGTGTTCAGATAGTAAATCCATTCTTCCAGCGGTGTCCTGGCTACCCGGTTAAAGTCATTTACTTTCAGAATGTAATATTCCGGATAGAGCTGACTGACCTTGTCCACCTTGAATGTCTGTTTCTGAAATGGACTGAGTTCCAGTATGTCTCCTTCGTGAATGCCTATGAATTCCGTCTTCCCGTGATATACGAAATCTTTGCCGTGTCCCAGGGAGAAATATACAATATTCACGCTGTATACTTTACGCACCTTCTCATATCCTTCACCCCGGTTGATGTATTCTGTTACCAGTTTGGACGCACCGAACAGCATGCGTTGGAAGTACGCATACTCGTTGTTGTTTTGAACCTCGATGAGTACCAGCTCTCCTTGTGAATTTTCGGCCAGCATGTCCACGCGGTTATATTTGTCGAATTCATCCTCCTGATTGCTTTCGCTTTCCAACAATTTGTGGATGGTTACTTTTTCCTCCAGCAGGGTGGTAAGCAGTCCTTCCAATACCGCATAATTGGCCTTGTTGCGCAACAGGCGCTTCATGGCCCAGTCAAAACGAATATAATTTTCCATAAGGCAATGCGTTGTTAATTGTTATTCTTACAAAGGAAATGAATAATTTGGTTTTTACCAAGAAAATGAATGTTTTAGTTTTTCTTTCCGTAGAGATCTCCCGGATTTCAGCAATGCCATTGTTATGGTGGTACAAACCCTGCTGCAATGACCGCACGATCCTGCCGCAACGACTGCACGATCCTGCTGCAACGACCGCATAATTTCGCTGCAACGACCGCACAATTCCGCGGGGCGGTTATTTCGATGCGGCAGGATCACGGTAGCCTTTAAAGTATTTGCGGAAGAAAATCCACTGATAATCGATCGAATTGTTCCAGTAGTTTATGTTATGGGCACCCGGACGTATGATAAAATCGTGACGGATACCTCGCTTGAGGAGTTCCTGATGGAATTTCCGGTTGACTTCCAGAAAGAAATCTTCCGTTCCACAGTCGATGATCAGGGAGAGATCTCCATCCTGAATGCGGTCCAGCTGGGTCATGACCGTGTGGGCATCCCAGCGGCTCTGGTTTTCTGCTTCCTTACCCAGGTGGTTGCTCATTCCCCAGCTTTGAGGGAACGGACGGATGTCTACACCGCCGCTGGTACTTCCGGCTGCTCCGAACAGATCTTTGTGACGGAAGGACAGCCACAAACTTCCGTGTCCGCCCATGCTGAGTCCGGTGATGGCCCGTCCCTTGCGGTCTTTGATGGTGGGATAGCGGGAGTCGATCCAGGAGGTCAGTTCCCGGGCTACAAAGGTTTCAAACTGGCTTTCCGGACGTAGCGGACTGTCCCAGTACCAGCTTGCTTCTCCGTCGGGACATACTACGATAATACCGTCGCGGTCGGCCATCTGGGAAAGTTCCGGTTTGATGGTCGGCCATGTGAATGCATTGCCTCCGTGTCCGTGCAGCAGATAGAGGGTAGGACAGGAGTTTCCGGCCAGTGCCTGTTCGGGCACGATGACCACTACCGGAATGTTCCGTTTCATTTTGGGACTCGCAACGGAGAGGGTGTCCACCCGTGCAGCCTGGGCACAAAGGGCCGTCAGCAAGAGGACGGCAAGGCATAATCCGAGTTTTTTCATCGTCGTTAAAAGGTTGGTTTATGAGTTCGAATTTTAGGCTTTGTTTTTTGCAAAGGTAAGACGTTTTTCACTTTTTCAGGTGCGGATAAGGGCATTTTGTGGTAAAAAACGTACCTTTGGGGCATGAGAATACGATTGGAAGAAAACAAAGGAATCCCCGCATCCCTGCTGTGGATACTGGCGGTCATTTCCGGGGTGGCAGTTGCCAACCTCTACTACAACCAGCCCCTGCTGAACCGCATGGGCGAAGATTTGCACGTATCCGAGTTTACGGCCAACCTCATTCCGATGGTTACGCAGATCGGTTACGCGCTGGGACTGCTGTTCATCATTCCGCTGGGTGACCTCTACAAGCGGAGGAACATCATTGTGATTAACTTTTCACTGCTGGCCTGCTCCATGCTGGCTGTGGCTGTGGCGCCCGATATCCGTTGCATACTGGCGGCTTCGCTGGTGACGGGTGTCTGTTCCGTCATGCCGCAGATCTTCATACCGATGGTTTCGCAGTTCTCGCTGCCGCAGAACAAGGCCCGTAACGTCGGGATGCTGGTGAGCGGACTGCTAGCCGGTATTCTGGGATCTCGTGTGATCAGCGGAATTGTCGGCGAATACTGGGGCTGGCGCACCATGTATTACATTGCTGCCCTGATGATGCTGGTCTGCATCTTTGTAGTGTTGCGCATCCTGCCCGACATGCCTTCCAATTTCCGGGGGACGTATCGCGGGCTGATGAAGTCTCTGCTGGATCTGTTCCGCAGCCAGCCTACGATCCGCATGGTGTCGGCACGTTCCGGACTCTGTTTCGGCAGTTTCTTGGCGCTCTGGGCCTGTCTGGCCTTCAAGCTGAGCGGACCTCCCTTTTATGCCGGCAACAACGTGATCGGTATGCTGGGACTCTGCGGAGTGGCCGGGGCACTGACTGCTTCCTTTGTGGGAGCTTCCGTCCGCCGGCTGGGAGTCCGTCCCCTGAATTTCATCGGCTGCGGACTGATGATTGCGGCATGGGCCGTGATGTATATCTTTCAGGACACGTATACCGGATTCATTGCCGGTATCATCCTCATTGACATCGGTATGCAGTGCGTACAGATCAGTAACCAGACCTGTGCCCTGTCGATGGCTCCCCAGGCATCCAGCCGGGTGAACACCATCTTTATGACCACTTACTTTGTGGGCGGTGCTGCGGGCACTTTCCTGGCAGGTACATGCTGGCATGCCTTCGGCTGGGCCGGAGTGGCAGGAGCCGGAGTCTGTCTGACGGCCTGTTCCCTGCTCATCACGTGTCTGGCCAGACACTGATCCAGGACTGCCTTTATGATCCGTAACCTCATGATCCGTAACCTCATGATCCGTAACCTCAAATTCTTTAAAATATCGCATGAAAAAATCAATCCTTTACCCCAAAGAATGGCTGGCCATCCATCCCTATACGGCTGTCCGTCCTTCGGATGCGTATTATGTGACACTGGCCAATGAACTGCTGGCGGCCTGTACGCTGACGGAGCTGCCCGAACCTTTCCGGCGCAAGCTGTGTCTGTATGTAGCAGCTTATGTGGAAGATGTCGTTTCCGGACTCGGACTGTGGAGATGTTTCACGAAGGAACATACTGCGCTTTACGGGAAGCCGCTTCCGTTCCGGAAGGTGTCGGCCGACTGGCTCTCTGATGAGGTGAACGAGGAAGACGTGGCGTTCCTCATCTGGAACACCTGGCAGAAAGCCACCTTCAGCCACGGCTTTGTCAGTCCCCTGCATCCGGACATTACCCGTCAGGCAGCCGCTTTCCGTCCGCTGGTGGAGCGGGCCTACGAGGAAGCTCCCGAGAATGAGGCACTGGCCGGATTCTGGGATACCTTTGCCACGAAAGAAGAGGCTGAACGCAAGCTGACCTGGCTTTTCGGACATACTTATCTGACGGAGCCGTCGATGCAGCCTTATATCGCCCATGTTGCTCCGCGCGACCGTTTCATCGTACCGACCGGACCGCTGGCGCTCTTTCTGTACGAATGGACAGACCGCCTGGCCGCAGATCCTTCACGCTGGAAGGAAGTGGAAGGACTTTATACTTCCGAACCGGAAGTGCCCGAGCGGGTGAAGGAACAGAACCGCCGCAACTACGAACTCTTTACGGCGCATACACAGGGGCGGGAAGTGGCTTATCTGCCGGACTATGAGGCTCTGCGCGGTTTCCTGACCGGAGTGCTCCAATGGCCTGATGACGACAATCACACCCTGCCTCAGTTCCGTGCCCACCGCGACTTTGTCCTGCTGGTGAATCGGGAGAAGGGTATTCTGCTGGCCAAGGACGTGGCTGCCTGCATTGCCGACCCGGACAATCCGTTGTATCGTCCGGAAGAAGCGCGCAGGAAGGCTTTCCGCCTGCTCACCGAGGAAATGCTGTGTCCGCCCGACCTGCTGCACCGCTGCATTGCCAACGGCTGGTTGCCTGATGCTTCCCTGTCCGGCGAAGCAGACAGCTGGGTACAGGAGAATGCGGATTTCATTGCCCGCCACACCCTGCTGTACTACTACCGGGGAGACTGATCCGGATAGATATTATCCCCTGCATTGTATATGAACAGTGTAGGGAAATGAAATATGTTGTCATGACCAAAAGGACTATTCAATTGATGGATTTTTTAAAAAATATTTCCTTCAGATTCTTCTTGTTTTTGGTTTTCTTTGCTATAGTTGATATTGCTATTGTCATGAACTATAAAATTTTTAGTAACGGGATTCTCTCCATAATCTTTGAATAAAGAGGGTAAGTCTGACTGGATAGTTTGGAGTTTCTTTCTGACGGTAATTTTTTCTTGTCCTTCGAAAATTCCCGTATTTACTATGGCTTTAGCAAGCATTTTAACGACTGGTACTGCAACACTATTTCCAATGAGTTTCATCCATCTTGCACGGGTAGGTGGCAAAATATAATCTGCAGGAAATCCTTGAATACGGCATGCCTCTTGTTTTGAGATTTGTCTGTAGTTACCTGTCCTATAAATAGATTCCATGAATTTGGTACGAAAATCCTCAATGCTATCCGCTTTGATATTTTCCGTGGTTACATAATCATTTGTGTCACTTGCAACTAATGTTGGATAAATCTTACAGGTTGGCAGGAAGATGCGATTGACTCCAGCGAGTCCTGTACTAATTTTTGTATTTTTAAAGTCATATCTTTCTTCAATGCATTTGACAGCTCCTATTGTTGCAAGTGCAAATAATGCGTCTTGTGCATTGAGCTTACGTTTTTTAAGCTCTTTGCTTGATTTCAATGTGTCAAAATTTATGATGCCGTCTTTTGCTTGAGACAGTATCCATCGTGCATTATCAGATAAATCATCGCTGATTTCATACACTTTATAAAGGTAAGACACTCGTTTAAGAATTCCTTTTTCTACAAGATTTTCTAGTTCATCTTTTTTTATGCTTGGGTCTAGTTCCTGAAAATGATTAAGACTGAGAGGATTACCATCAAGATTTCCATATTTGTCTTTTCTACGATTTTTCAGCAAAAGGTAACAGATATTTTTCTGTCGTTCCGTTGTTTCCTGTATATCCCACGAATGTATAGTTGTATTACCATTGCGCAAATCATTGAATAAAAAATAGTCATTGAAGCCTTTCTCATTGCAGGAAAGACTCCATCGGGCATTGTTTTCATTTGATTGCCGACATTCTTTGGCATCACAACCATCAAGAACATTACTTAATTGGATACATCCAGGAGTTGTTGGAGCAAGAATAAATTTATCAAGATATTTCTTTTCCTTGAAGCCAACGATGTAAATACGAATCCGTGTTTGAGGAACTCCGTAGTCATATGCATTGAGTACATTTACTGTTGCATGATAACCAGCTTGTTTTATTCGCTCGAGAATATATTCAAGAGCTTTTGCATTTCTTGGATCTGCCAAGCCTTTTACATTTTCAAAAATAAAAGCTTTGGGGCGTACTTTATTGAGAAGATATAGAGTGTCATTCCATAATTGTCCACGGTCATCATCAAATCCGAGGTTTTTGCCTGCAATAGACCAACTTTGGCAAGGTACACCTGCAGTCATGAGGTCGTGGTCAGGAAGTGTTTTCAACTTGGTAATATCTCCAAAATTAGCACTTTCATCTTCCTTGAAATTTAGACAATATGTATTGATGGCATCCGGAGCGATTTCACTAAAACCAATACAAGTACCACCTACACTTTGTAGTGCTAGTCGAAATCCACCAATACCGGCGAAAAGATCTATAAATGAAAAATTAGCCATGAAATTATCTTAATATATCAACGTCAAATCCCTCAGGAGGGTTAATGCCGAGGTATTCTCTGTATATTCTTTCTTTATAATGTTTGCCTAATTTGTTTACTTCATCAATGAAGAGTTGATATGTTCCTTTTCCACCAATTAGATCCCATGTCTCTTCTCCAATAAGGACGCATGGGTCATATTTCATATCAAACCAGCGTGCAGGAAGACTCCATGAATAGTTTGCTTTTATGCGATATGGGTTATATGGAAGAGCAAAATATGCTTTTTCGACCGGATGACCTTTCATTGCAAGTAACTTAAACATTTTTTCCTTGCTGACTTTGGTCTGGTCACTATTCGGAAGAGGGCCTTTTAACTCTAAAGCGAATGTTTTACCGGTTATGGTGTTGGTTGCAAGGATGTCACATATAACAGTTACAGGAATGGGTTGACCGCCACCTTCAAGAATATATTTCAATTCTTCATTCCAATTAGGTGATGATTCGCGCGTCTCTAGCTTATTTAGTACTTCTTGTATTCTTCGCAGGCTTTCTTTTCCTACGAGACCTTCTACCTTTACTTCTTGTCCGCATTGGCCATGATAAGTCTTACCGACTTCAACAGCTAGGGATTGCCAGGCTTTTCCAAAAGAAGTGGTAAATCGTCTTTCAAAATGAGATCCTTTCCAAATTTCGTCAGGCACAAGAGTTGCGTATAAAGGCTTGTCCTTACTGAAGTCCTCTGCAATAAAAGGATGCTTGATCAATACATTATACATTACTCCTTCCATCAATTTCTTGATAACGGAAAGGATGGCTTCTGAAACATTGGTATGGTTGGGTTTATTGCTATTGTCGTCAAAGAAGAAAAAAAACATATTTATTTCTTTTTATATATTTTAGGGCTTTTGATGGCTGCATTTAAACGAACTATCTTTTCCCATATAATGTCACCATTGGCATTGCAATAGTTCTGTATAAATTCTTGGGTAAATTTGTTGATCATGCGGCTATATTCAATGAAATACGTTTCGTTTTTTTCTTTAGCTTTGAATCCGAGAGGCCCGATAATATCCACAAATAGTGTCTGTTCTCCTGATATTAGAGTCCAAAACTTTTCTCCACAATATTTTTTGTGGTCACTATCATTATATTCCTTGTTGTCATTACCATAGCAGCAACCTTCAATGCACATAGTAGGCACTACTTTTCTACTTGTGTTGAATACCCGTCTGGCTGTACGAAATTGTTCTTTTTGTTTCTTCATTGAAGTGGAGTTACTCCATGCTGGACCGGATTTTACAGAGACAAAATAATGAACTCCTTCTTTGTCAAATTCAAGGTCAATACCTTCTGCGGAAGATTTATAGCCTCCATATACTTTTTCTGCAACAAACATTGCAAGACCTTCCATCCAGTTTCCAAAAATACTTTCCTCTGCTGATGACATGGTTGCAGAGGCTATGCTTTCTACCATGTTTCCTGCAGTGACTATGTTTTTGGCTTTAAACATATATGGATTTTTACGGGAAAGTAGTTCCTTAAGATTGAGAGATTGCAGTTTTGCTATTCGGTTGGCATGGAACTCACCTATATGTTTCTCTACATATTGAGCAATGCTGTTAATTAATTCAGTATTCATAATTTTGACGTTAATTGGTTTGTTAATGCTATACCTTTTATCTGTTTAACCGCTTATCTGTTTAACCGCATAATGGACATGATATTTTTGCAAAGTTACATTTTTCTCCCTGCTTTTTGTCGTTTTTCTCTGTTTTTTGTTTTGCAGATATAAATAAATCTGTGCCTTTTCATAATTGGTGCGATGTTGGTTTTAATCTAAAGATACGTATACTCTTTATTTCTGTTATGTAGCAATGTTATTCTGGATTTTCAGGAAAAATGTATAATTGAGCTTCTGATTGATGTTTTATCCGCAGATTTTCCCGGAAAAATCGTATCTTTACCCAGACTTTAATTTAAAAACCTATAACAACTTATGAAACAACGTTTATTTGTCATTCTGACTTGCCTCGTATTCCTGGCGGTACAGGGCCTGCAGGCACAGGTGCGCTTCGACAAGAAGAAGCTCTACAATGTCTGCTCAGTCAAGTATCCGGGAAAGGCCTGGAGCTATTCAGGTTCGGCCCCGAATGTGAAACTGGCCACAGTGAGTGAATCGGACAAACAGCAGCAGTGGAGCATCACGGATCTTTCCGGCAGCTTCCGGCTGATTAATCCTTTTGAGAACCGGGCCGTACGGGCTGCCGACAATGCCCTGGCACAGGTGGCTGAAGTGAACGGATCTGACGAAATGCAGCTGTGGCTCATCAAGCCTGTCGGCGAGTATGTGCAGCTGATTCCTTCAAACAAGGCGCAGTGGGTAGCTTCCTGCCGCGAAGACGGAACCATTGCCCTGGTGGATGTAGCCAAGGCCGGTACGTCGAAGGAAACCCTTTTCCGCATCACGGCAAGCAAGGTGGCTGCTCCGGCTTCTGCTTCCGGTGCTGCACGCGAGAAGGTGTACTGGGAAGACGAAACCCGTTTCGAGGAAAACAAGGAAAAGGGCCATGCCACTTATATTCCTTATTTCAGCGAACAGGAAATGCTGGCCGACAAGGAGTTTTACGCCACTCCGTGGGTGTACAACCAGAGCAAGGCCATGATGCTGCTCAACGGCGACTGGTACTTCAACTTCGTGCCGCAGCCGTCTGAACGTCCGCTGGATTTCTATAAAGAAGACTATGATGTCAGCAGCTGGGCTACGATTCCTGTTCCCTCCAACTGGGAAATGCAGGGATATGACCGTCCCATCTACTGCAATGTGGAGTATCCGCACTCCAACACACCGCCCTATATCGATGCCCGCAAGGGATTCAATGACGGCGGAAAGAACTACGGCATCAATCCCGTGGGCTCTTACGTCCGCTATTTCAACCTGCCCGAAGGCTGGGACAAACAGCGCACCTTCATTCAGTTCAACGGTATCTACAGTGCCGCACTGGTTTACCTGAACGGAAAGTACGTGGGCTATACCCAGGGTTCCAACAACGTGGCTGAATTTGACCTGACTTCATATCTCCGTCCGGGACAGAACAAACTGGCCGTACAGGTGTTCCGCTGGAGCGACGGCTCTTACCTGGAATGTCAGGACATGTTCCGTATGAGCGGTATCTTCCGCGATGTTTATCTCTATAACACACCGCTGGTGAGCGTGCGCGATCATTACATTACTTCCCGTCTGGATGCTTCGGCTGATTACCGTCAGGGAGAAATGCAGGTGGAACTGACGCTCGACAACCGGGGACGTCTGAAAGGCGAAAAGGAACTTGTTGTCCGTCTGTCGGATCCGTCGGGCAAGGTAGTGGCTGAAACCGAACAGACCGTGCGTTTCTCTGAACGTGAAACAACCTGCAAGGTTAAGACTGACTTCCGCGTGAAGAACCTCAGCCTGTGGACAGCAGAAACACCGAACCTCTATACGGTGAGCGTTATCCAGCGTGCTGGAGGCAAGGACGAAATGGCCTTCTCTACCAAATATGGTTTCCGCGACATCGAAGTACGCGGTCCGCTGGTATATATCAACGGCAAGCGCGTCTTCTTCAAGGGTGTGAACCGCCACGACAGCCATCCGCTCTACGGACGTGCCGTAACGGTGGAATCCATGCTGCAGGATGTGCTGCTGATGAAGCGCAATAACATCAATACCATCCGTACCTCACACTATCCCAACGCGTCGAAGATGTATGCCATGTTCGACTATTACGGACTCTATACCATGGATGAGGCCGATCTGGAAGACCATGCCAACCAGTCCATCAGTGACATGCCGTCATGGATTCCGGCCTTTGTGGACCGCATCGACCGCATGGTGCTGCGTGACCGCAACCATCCGAGTGTGATCTTCTGGAGTCTGGGCAATGAATGTGGAGGCGGTAACAACTTCCAGGCCTGCTACGATGCAGCCAAGCGCCTTGATCCCCGTCCCGTACACCACGAAAGTACCCGCGACGGCAAGGAATTCGGCGGTAACCGTTTCAGTGACCTCTACTCGAAGATGTATCCCAGCATGGGCTGGATGGATCAGTATGTCAACTCGTTCGACAAGCCGATGTTCATCTGCGAATATGCACATGCCATGGGTAATGCCATCGGTAACCTGACTGAATACTGGAACAGCATCGAAAGCAGTTCGTCTACCATCGGTGGTGCCATCTGGGACTGGGTAGACCAGGCCATCTATGAACCGGTTGAAATCAAGCAGGGCAACTATGCCGGACGTCTGCACACCGGATACGACTTCCCCGGCCCGCACCAGGGCAACTTCTGCTCCAACGGTATCATCCCCGCTACCCGCGAGGAAACTCCGAAGCTGAAGGAAGTGAAAGCCGTTTATCAGTATATCAAGTTCCGTCTGGAGAATAATGACAAGAACGGAAACGAAGTGACTGTCAGTCTGAAAAATACGTATAACTTTACTTCTCTGGCTGATTTCGACCTGCGCTGGGAAACCGTGAAAGACGGTTATGTAGTGGGAGCAGACAGCATGCAGCTGGCCGATGTAGCCCCCTATGATTCCGTTTCACTCACTTTGCCGCTGTCGGGAGCTGACCTGAAGAAAGCATCGAAGAACGGTGAAGAAGTGATGATCAACCTGACCGTGCGCCAGCGCAAGGCAACGGTATGGGCCGGAGCCGGTCATGAAGTAGCCCAGAAGCAGTTTGAACTGACCAGCCGTGCCGGACTGCCGGAACTGCGCATCAATGCCCGTGTACCCAAGCTGGCCGTGAAGAAAGAAGGTCAGAGCCTGACCGTCGGCAACGGATTTGTGGATGCAGCCTTTGACACCACAACCGGACGGATGACTGCCCTGCGCCTGAACGGACTGGATGTCATCTATGGCGGTGAAGGTTTCATCTTTGATAACCACCGCTGGATTGAAAACGACCGCTTCGAGAAGACCGAAAACGGACTGGAACCCACCGGTACCTGTGAGGCTGTGGAAGAAGCCAGCGGTAACGTGGTTGTGAAGACTGTCCGCAAGGGAAGTCTCTGCGACACCGAGATTACGTACGTGTTCTATCCGGGCGGCGTGATGGATATGGATGTGAAACTCACTCCGAAGACTGCCGACCTGCGTCGTACCGGTCTGGTATGCTCCGTCAATGCCGGTCTGAACAATGTGGACTATTATGCATACGGTCCGTGGGAAAACTACAACGACCGTCATGCAGGCTGCATGGTAGGACGCTACCGCACCACTGTGGAAGACATGGTTGTACCTTACGTGAAACCCCAGTCCATGGGTAACCGCGAAGGCTTGCGTGAACTGAAGCTGACCAACTGCCAGGGACGTGGTGTCAGTATCCAGACCGAAGGCGGTGTATCCTTCTCCGCCCTGCGCTATACGGATGCCGACCTGATGAAGGCCAACCACCTCTGGGAACTCCAGGAACGTCCGTGCATCATCCTTCACCTGGATGCACTGGTTCGCGGTCTGGGTAATGCCAGCTGTGGTCCGGAAACCATGCTGAAATACAAGATCCCGCAGATGCCGTTCAGCTACAAGCTGCGCTTCTCTGCCTGCGACTGATCTTGATGATTAAACCTGTAACGAGGCTGACTTTATTTACGGAAGTCAGCCTCGTTTTTATATATGCCTGTTCTTTCTGTCTGTTTGTCTTGTTTGCTGTTGCTGATTGTTTCCTGCCGTTGTTAATCTGTTGTCGAATAGAGATTTGTTATATTCAGGGATGCGGCTTGTATCAGAATAAGTAATGGAAATGCAATATGAATCATGTAGCTTCTTTATGAAAAAGTAACTGGACTGTAATACCATAGTCCTACTTTTGCAGCGTTAAAAAATCAAATATTTAATCTTTTTTATATAAAGATTCTGTTTGAGTTATTCTAAAATAAAAGTTACATGAAAATTAAACAATCTATTTTAACAGGGTTATGCCTGCTTTTTGTATGGACGGCACAGGCACAGACTCAAGTTATTGCTCACCGTGGCTTCTGGAAAACAGAAGGTTCTGCCCAGAACTCGATTACAGGCCTTCAGAAGGCCGCCGAAGCCGGAGTGTATGGTTCCGAATTTGATGTGCAGCTGACTGCTGACGGGGTAGTGGTAGTCAATCATGATGATGTTGTCGAAGGACTGGTGATCGGAGAGACCAGGTATGAAAAACTGAAAGATATCAAATTGAAAAACGGAGAACGTATTCCCTTGCTGGAAGAGTATCTGAAGACAGGTAAGCAGCTTCCTGAGATTCGTCTTGTACTGGAAATCAAACCTCATAAGACCCAATCTCAGGAAAATCAGATTGCCGCTGCCTGTGTCAGACTGGTAAAAAAATATGGAATGGAAAAGCAGGTGGAATATATTTCTTTCAGCATGAATATATGTGAACAGCTTGTCAGCCTGGCTCCGGATGCGGAAGTGGCTTATCTGAATGGAGACTGTGCTCCGAAGGATATCAAGGCTAAAGGCCTGACAGGAATAGACTATAGTTATAAGGTGTTTTACAAGCATCCGGAATGGGTGAAAGAAGCCCAAAGTCTGGGATTGAAGGTAAATGTATGGACTGTGAACAAAACAGCTGATTTGCAGAAGATGATTGCTATGGGTGTGGATTTGCTGACAACTGACCAGGTGCTGGAAGCCAAAGAGATGGTAAGCGGTCGGGAAGCCCGATAACGGATGAGAGGTGAAATCTAATAAAGATAACATGAAAGGTAAATGGATTATTCTGGGCTTCATGCTGTGTGGAGCCTGTGTACAGGCAAAAACCGTTGATTCTCAGTTTTGTTTTGCTGGAAAAGTGATAGATAAAAATGGTCGGGGAGTAGCCGGTGTCGTAGTGAATGACGGTATTAGTTTTACAACAACGGATGCACAGGGAACGTGGGCGTTGCATTCAGATACGACCAGAAGCAAGTTCGTTAGCATTTCTACTCCGGCAGGATATGTCTTGCCTCAGAATGACGGACTGGCCGATGGCTTTTATGTTCCGGTGCGTGTCCTGGCTTTGGCCGGTGGAAAACATGATTTTGTATTGGAGAAGCGGACTGAAACTGACGATCGTTTCCATTACATAGCCGTGTCTGATCCTCAGGTGCGCAATGAACGCGATTTCAAGCGCTGGTGCCAGGAAACGGTGCCCGATATGGTGGAAGTCATTGACTCGTTGAAGCAGTCGCATGAAGTTGTCGGAATGACACTGGGCGACCTGGTATGGGACAACATGCCTTTGTTTGATAATTACAAAGCTTCGCTGAAAAATACGGGAGCCACATTCTTCCAGTGTATCGGTAATCACGATTTTGACAGACAGTATCAGGGGCTTCACAATATGGAACTGGCTTCACCGGTATATGGTGAAATGGTCTACGAAAGTCATTTCGGTCCCACTGACTATTCTTTCAACATCGGCAAGGCACATATTGTCACGATGAAGAACATCAACTATGTAGGTGGAAAATCTTATCTGACCAGCCTGACCGGGCAGCAGCTGGATTGGCTGAAGAAGGATTTGAGCTATTTGCCTGAAGGCAGTCTGGTAATCCTGAACATGCATGCACCTTCATGGAACCGTATTTCTCCCGATGGCAACATCCGGAACGCCGCCCAGCTGAAGGAGGTTCTGAAAAACTATAATGTACATGTGTTCAGCGGACACACTCATTTCTTCCAGAACAATGAAGTTTCTCCTGTGCTGTATGAACACAACATCGGTGCGGCCTGTGGCGGCTGGTGGACGGGCTGGGTCAATCAGTGTGGTGCGCCCAACGGATATATGGTGGTGGATGTTGACGGAAATGATTTGAAGTGGCATTACAAGGGAACCCGCCGTGACTTTTCTTATCAGTTCCGCATCTATAACAAAGGAGAGTTCAAAAGCCAGAGCAGTTTTGTGGTTGCCAATGTCTGGGACTGGGACAGTGCCTGCAAAGTCGTGTGGTTTCAGGACGGAAAACCGATGGGAGAAATGGAACAGTTCGTTGATTCCGATGAAGAGCGTGCTTCGGAACTGAAGAACCGTGCCTCGGCAGAAAAGACAGGCCATCTGTTCCGTGCCATGCCTGCCGACGGAAGCAAGGAAATCCGGGTAGAATTTACCAATCGTTTCGGAGAGGTATATACGAAGAGTATTCGTCTCTGAGCCCGAATGAAATCAAGGCGATATGAATATAAACAACCCATAAATTAATAAAGTGATGAATATATTGAAATCTGTAGTTTTATTCCTGATACTCCTGTTGGCTGGAAGCAGTATGGTGCTTTCGGCACAGAACAGAAGCATATCGGGAAAAGTGTTCGATACAAATGAGGAGCCTCTTATCGGGGTGACAGTAACCATTGAGAATACTACCATTGGTGCGATAACTGATATTGACGGTGCCTTTACACTTCAAGTGCCCGAAGGGAAGGTAGTTCTGAATGTGTCGTATGTGGGTTTTGTCCCGCAGAAGGTGACGGTTGCTTCCGGACAGTCCAATGTGACCGTACGTCTGAGCGAAGATGCGGTCTTGCTGAACGAGGTAGTGGTTGTCGGTTATGGTAAACAGAAGAAGGTGAATCTGACCGGAGCTGTTGCTTCCGTAGGTGGTGAAGAACTGGAAAACCGTGTCACAAAATCGTTGAGCAGTATGTTGCAGGGTACAGTAGCCGGCTTGAATGTAACGACCTCTTCGGGTGTGCCGGGCAGTTCCGCTTCCATCAATGTGCGCGGTATCACTTCCATCCATGAATCGGAACCGCTGGTACTGATTGACGGTGCCGTGGGAGATATCGACCGAGTCAATCCCAATGATGTGGAATCCATTTCCGTTATCAAGGATGCATCTGCCGCTGCCATTTACGGTGCACGTGCTGCATTCGGTGTGATTCTTGTGACAACCAAGTCGGGAGCTGCCAAAGACGGCAAGGCAACTGTACGTTACAGCGGCCGTTTCGGATGGCAGGCACCTACCACTTCCACTGATTATGAAACAACCGGTTACTGGTCAGTATATACCATCAATCAGTTCTGGCAAGCCAATTCGGGTACGCTTTATGTGGATTATACTGATCAGGATATGCAGGAACTGTGGAACCGTGTGAATGACAAGACTGAACATCCGGATCGTCCCTGGGTGGTGGAAGACGTGAGAAACGGACGTAACCAGTGGGTTTACTACGGAAACTATGACTGGTGGCATAGCCTGTATCGTGACAACCGTCCGATGCAGCAGCACAATGTGTCCATCAGCGGAGGCAAGGATGATGTAAAATATTTCGTTTCGGGATCCTACGACAAACAGACAGGTATCCTGCGTGAGAATCCGGATATATACCGGAAATACAATCTGCGTTCGAAAATCGATTTCCGTATCAATGAATGGCTGACCATGTCGAACAATACTTCGTTCTACAGCTCACAATACAGCTATTTGGGTGACGGTGACGTTGAAAATACACTGGCCTACAGTGCCCGTCATGCACTGGCTTGTTTCCCGCAGAAGAATCCTGACGGATCTTGGCTCTACAGTACACCTTATCTGAACTACAAGGTGGCCAACGGACGCCATATCCTTCTGGGTGAGAATTCACACCGCAATGTGGAACGTAGTACGGACTTCACCAATACCACCCGTCTGGTGTATGCTCCGATCAGGGAGCTGAGCTTCACCGGAGACTTTACTTATCGCCAGTACCAGTCGCGCAATACCAGCCGTTCAAACGTGATGTATTACCGGGAGTATCCGGATGGTGAACTGTTGTCGTATGCAACCGGAGCCGGAGCTAATCGTCTGGATGAGGCTGTCAATACGAACCAGTATTACTCTACCAACATTTTCGGAACCTACGATGACACCTTCAACCAGGCTCATCACCTGTCGGTTGTAGGCGGTATGAACTATGAAGCATGGAAGAACAAGAATATTTCGGCATACGGTGAAAACCTTGTTTCTACTGATCTCGACGACCTGGATCTGGTGGGACAGAATGCGGAAGGTGCTACGATCACCGGAGTAGGCGGAGGACAGAATGAATATGCCCTGCTGGGTATTTTCGGACGTATCAATTATGATTATAAGAGCCGTTACCTGTTTGAGGTGAGCGGACGTTATGACGGAACTTCCCGTTTCGCTTCAGGAAGCCGCTGGGGATTCTTCCCTTCAGCTTCGGCCGGATGGCGTATCTCCGAAGAATCTTTCTTCCAGCCTGTACGCCAGTGGATAGACAATCTGAAAGTCAGAGGATCTTTCGGTAGTCTGGGCAATCAGAACATCTCTTCTTATTATTCTTTTGCCCGCCTGATTTCCATCTCCAGTCTGGGATATACTTTCGGGGAAGGAAGTGTGCTGCCCAAGTATTCTTCACTGAGCGCACCCATCGCTTCGGGAATGACTTGGGAAACTGCACAGCAGTGGGACTTCGGATTCGACCTGACCATGCTGGGCAACCGTCTGAACCTGACGGTGGACGGTTATATCCGCGATACGAAGGACATGCTTACCGATGGTGTGGATCTGCCCGGAGTGTATGGTGCCGACCTGCCCGATATGAATGCAGCCGACTTGCGTACGAAAGGTTATGAAATCACCCTGAACTGGCGTGACCGCCTGACACTGGGAAACAAACCTTTTGAATACAGTGTCGGACTTAACCTGAGTGACTACAAGAGTGTGATTACGAAATACGACAACGAGAACAAGACATTTGCCAAAGATTATTATGAAGGAATGGAAATCGGTGAGATCTGGGGATATGTGACAGACGGACTGTTCCAGACCGACGAAGAGGCAAAGGCATACGCTGAAAAAGTCGTCTTGAGTTATGTACTCAAGGGACAGACCGGAGGATGGCAGGCCGGCGACGTGAAATTCGTCGATCTCGACGGTGACGGCAAGGTAGGCATCGGAAGCAACAATGTCGACAACCCCGGCGACCGGAAGATCCTCGGCAATTCTCTGCCTTCCTTCTCTTACGGTATTTCAGCCAGTGCGCAGTGGAACGGTTTTGATGTTTCCGCCTTCTTCCAGGGAACAGGCAATCACTACTGGTATCCTGCCGGACAGTCAATGCCTTTCTGGGGCCCGTACTCTTATCCGTATCTGTCGTTCCTGCAGAAGGACTTCCTGGCCGATGTATGGACTGCTGAAAATACGGATGCCTATTTCCCCCGTGCGATGGCTTACTCTGCCAGCAGTGGGGTGCTGAGCAACGTGAACGACCGTTATTTGCAGAACCTGCGTTATCTGCGCTTCAAGAACCTGACAGTCGGCTATACACTCCCTCAGTCATGGACCGGAAAAGCCAGAATCGAATCTGTGCGCATTTACTTTACCGGTGAAAACCTCTGTTACTGGTCGCCGCTGAAGAAACATTCCAGATATGTAGATCCCGAAGCGGCTATTGACAGAAGCGATGCATATAACAATGCTTATTATCCGTGGCAGAAATCATTCCTGTTCGGTATTGACGTTACTTTCTAATGACTTAAACTAACAGAACATAATATGAAAAAAAATATTTTATTGGCTTTTACGTTGATGGCTGCTCTTTCATCCTGTAATGACTGGCTTGACAAGACCCCGCTGAGCGATATCACGGAAGAAAACTATTTCAGGACTGAAACAGATCTCCAGCTTTTCAGCAACAACTTTTACAACACGATTCTCGACAAGTCACCCTACGACCAGCAGAGTGATGTATATGTACAGCAGGAGCTGTCGGATGAACTGCTGGGAGGATCCAACCGCATCGTTCCCGCCAGTGGAGGAGGATGGACCTGGACTGCACTGCGCAATGTCAATACCCTGCTGGGAAACATTGATAAGTGTGAGGATGAAGAGGCTGCGGTCAAGTATTCCGCATTGGCCCGCTTCTTCCGTGCCTACTTCTATTTCGACAAGGTAAAACGCTTCGGAGATGTACCCTGGTATGACAAGGAACTCTTCTCTTCCGATGAGGAACTCTATAAGGCACGCGATTCCCGTGAACTGGTGATGACCAATATGCTGGCCGACATTGATTACGCCATTGAGAACTTGCCTGCCAAAGAAGAAGAAACCAGCAGTCCTTTCCGTGTGAACCGCTGGGCAGCCCTGGCTCTGAAGGCCCGCTTCTGTCTGTATGAAGGAACCTATCGCAAATACCACAATGTATCACTGGACGGACACGATTACGCCTACTATCTGGAACAGGCTGTGAAGGCTGCTGAGGAACTGATCAATGGCGGTAAGTATCATCTGTATTCCACCGGTAATCCCGAAGAAGACTATCTGATGTTGTTTGCCGCAGAAGATGCCAATCCCGATGAGTATATCCTGGCTATCAAATTCGATTATGGTATGAGTCTTTACCACAATGCTACGGCACATACTCTGGTTCCGACACAGGGACGTCCGGGACTGCCCCGCAAACTGATCAATGCCTACCTGATGAAAGACGGAACACCGTTTACCGACCGTGCAGGATGGGAGAAAATGCCTTTCACCGAAGAAGTGAAAGATCGCGATCCGCGTCTGGCTCAGACTGTCCGTACTCCGGGGTATCACCGTATCGGCCAGACTGAAATTCTGGCTCCTGACTTGTCGGTCAGCGTAACCGGTTACCAGCCTGTCAAGTTTGTACAGGATCCGACTGCTTCTGGCGGACAGGTAGACCGTAACGACCGTTCTACTTGCGACCTTCCGGTTTTCCGCTATGCTGAAGTCCTGTTGAACTATGCGGAAGCTAAGGCTGAACTTGGAACATTGACACAGGCTGATCTTGACAAGACCGTTAATGTGATCCGTGACCGTGTGGCAATGCCGCATCTGGATATGGCCGCTGCCAACGCTAATCCGGACAGTTACCTTTCTTCAGCTGAATATGGATATACCAACGTGACCGGAAGCAATCAGGGAGTGATTCTCGAAATCCGTCGGGAACGTGCCATTGAACTCACTCAGGAGGGATTCCGTTTCGATGACCTGGTGCGCTGGAAAGCAGGCTCCTGCGTGAATCAGTCCATTACCGGTATGTATTTCCCCGGTGCAGGTGAATACGATCTTTCCGGTGACGGCGTGACGGATGTCGTTCTCTATACCGGCGATACCAAACCTGATAAAAAGAATGCACAGGTGTACAAGATCGGATCTGACATCGTGCTGACCGAAGGAGAAAGCGGATATGTTGATTATCACCATAACATTTCGCGTACTGCCTTTAATGAGGAACGCGACTATCTCTATCCGATTCCTATCAATGAACGTTCGCTGAACCCGAATCTGACACAGAATCCGGGATGGAATGACGGACTTTCTTTCTGATTGAAAGCATAGCCATGAATAAACCAACAGGGACAGTCTCACATATACGGCTGTTCCTGTTTTTTGTACCTTTATTTTTCCGCCTGATTCCTTTGCAGAAAAACCGGGATGGGTTATCTTTGTGTCCGGATCGTCCCGGTGACGGTTCTTTTGTGTTCATCTTAACAGAAAATACTTATGAAACATGTGTGGAAACCAACCCGTTCCCTGCTGGCTGTACTGACAGCCTGCGCTTCTCTTTCCGCTCTGACCGCTTCCGGACAGACAGTTCCTCCACCTGCTCCCTACGGGGCAGTTCCTTCACAGGGCCAGTTGCAGTGGCATGAGATGGAGATGTATAACATGATTGAGTTCAATCAGATCAATTATCTTGATAAAGACTGGGGCTGGGGCAACGAGTCTCCCGAGATCGTCAATCCCGTAAATTTCAATGCCGAAGAGATCGTGCTCCGTGCCAAGAAAGCCGGATCGAAGGGATTCCTCATCAATGCGAAACACCACGGAGGCTTCTGTATGTGGCCTTCCCGCACGACCGACTACAATATCTCCCGTTCTCCCTGGCGCAACGGAAAAGGCGACTGGGTAGGCGAGTGGGAGGCAGCCTGCCGCAAGCACGGGCTGAAGTTCGGGGTTTACCTTTCTCCCTGGGACCGCAATACGGCCAAGTTTGGTACTCCCGAATACCTGGATATGTTCAAGGCACAGCTCCGGGAACTGCTCACCCAGTACGGCGATCTCTTTATCATCTGGTTCGACGGTGCTCCGGGTGAGGGTGGCGACGGATATTATGGCGGTGCCAATGAATACCGCGGAGGCTTCCTCGACTACTACGACTGGGAAAACATCTATGCTCTCTGTCGCGAGCTGCAGCCCAATGCCGTGATCTTCGGCGATCCGGGACCCGACGTGCGCTGGGTGGGCAATGAGAAAGGATATGCCGGCGAGACCTGCTGGGCTACCCTGTTTGCTCCCGGTGAGAAATGGAACGGACGGCCGATTCCGACCGGCTCGCCGGAACACCGGAAACGCATCAACGAAGGAAACCGCAACGGCCAGTACTGGATTCCTGCCGAAGCCGACTTCTCCCTGCGCCGGCGCTTCACCTGGCACGCTTCCGACAGCCTGACCGTCAAGACTCCCCAGAAACTGTTCGACATCTATATCAACAGTGTCGGACGCGGACAGGGATGGGATCTGAACCTCCCGATCAATCCGCTGGGTGAACAGGATGAGCCCGACAAGCTTGCTCTGGAAGAGTTCGGACGCTACCTGGAAGCTACGTTCCGCGATGACCTGACCAGGGGAGCCACGCTGCATGCTTCCAATGTGCGGGGTGGGGATGAGGCACATTACGGCACCGCCCTTCTGACCGACGGAGACCGCTATTCCTACTGGGCTACCGACGACAAGGTAACCTCTGCCGAACTGGTTCTTGATTTTCCCCGTACGGAAACATTCAATATCATCAAACTGCGCGAAAACATCAAGCTGGGCCAGCGCATTGACTCGGTGAAAGTCGATATGAAGGTCGGCGGAACCTGGAAAGAAATTGCCGGAGCCACCAGCATCGGTGCCTGCCGTCTGATCCGTCTGAAGAACTATGTGGAGACTTCCTCCCTGCGCATCCGCTTCTATGCACCGGTTGCCCTGGCAGTCAGTGAAGTGGGATGCTACAAGGAACCCGACGGAGCCGTTGCTCCCGTGATCAGCCGCACCAAGGCGGGCGAAGTGTCTCTTCAGGTGGAACGTCCGGTCTACCAGCTTCGCTACACGACCGACGGTTCCGTGCCCTCGGTTTCCTCTCCGCTTTATACCGGACCGTTTACCTTTGCCCGGGAAGGAGCTGTCCGTGCCGTAGCCTTCGACAAGGACGGCCGGAAAGGTGAGGAAGCTGTCCGTACCTTCGATGCCTGCAAGCGGAACTGGCGCATCTTGACCGCCGACGGGCAGCCTTATGCCGCAGCCGGGGCCCTGGTGGATGATGACGACCAGACCTTCTGGCGTTCCCCTTCTCAGGACAAGGATGCCGCTTTCCGTCCGCAGAGTCTGGTGATCGACCTGGGCGAAACACTGGAAGTCAAAGGATTCTCCTATACGCCCCGTCAGGACAACAGCAGCGAGGGAGTAATCGACCGCCTTGCTCTCATGGCCAGCGAGGACGGCAAAAACTGGACGCCGGTATACGAAGACTTTATTCCCAACATCCGTCAGGCACCGGTCTACCGTTCCTTCCGGCTGAAGACTCCCGTGTCCTGCCGCTATCTCAAGCTGACAGCCCTGCGCGTGCTGGAAGGCAATTACGCTACGGGAGCCGAGTTCGGCATCCTGCTGAAGTGACGGTCTTTGGATAATCCGGATGCTTTGCATCTCTTTGAGACCTGAGCCAGTTCTTTGGTTGCTTCGCTTTGAAGCCTGAGCCGGCTGGCAAATAAAGCCCCTTGGATATTGTAAAAACTACGATATTCAAGGGACTGAGTTTTAATAGTATAAAAAAGTTTAAAATATGACTTTGAATTTGCCTTTTTCAGATTTATCAGTCATCTTTGTTTAAACTTAAAAATAATACTTTATGGAAATAGACAGACCTTTTGCCGTTAACCATTTTTCTGTGGATTGTGTTATTTTCGGTTTTGATGGTGAGAACCTGAATGTACTGTTGCTGCATCGCAAGGGGGAAGACAATGGGGAAAGCTTCCATGACATGAAGCTTCCGGGCAGTCTGATTTATCAGGATGAAGACCTGGACGAGGCAGCCAAGCGGGTACTGAATGAACTCACCGGACTGAAAAACCTGAAGATGATACAGTTCAAAGCATTCGGCTCAAAAGACCGCACCCGGAATCCGAAGGATGTTCACTGGCTGGAAAAGGTGGAACACACCAGAGTGACACGGATCGTTACCGTTGTTTATCTGGCACTGGTGAAGATCGACCGTTCTCTGAACAGACAGCAGGATAACTGCCTGGTGGAATGGGTTCCCATGACGCAGATCAGGACTCTGGCATTCGACCACAACCGGATTATCAAGGAAGCCGTCGAGTTTCTTTGCCAGTATGTCAGACTCAATCCTGCTTATGCTTTTGAACTGTTGCCGAAGAAGTTTACGATGGCCCAGCTGCGGAGTCTTTATGAGGCACTGATCGGTACAAGTGTCGATATCCGGAATTTCCATAAGAAAATGATTCAGAAGGAATATATCATTCCGTTGGATGAATACCAGCAGGGGGTTGCTCACCGGGCAGCCCGGTACTACCGGTTTGACAAGAAAATACTTCTGAAGACCAAGCAATTATATAAGGGGTAGGCAGACGAATAAAATAATTACGATATACAATGTATTTGTTGGGGTATGACATAGGCAGTTCATCAGTCAAGGCTAGTCTGGTGAATGCGGAGACTGGAAAATGTGTGGCCGGGGCTTTTTATCCGAAGTCTGAGGCCGGGATCATCGCCGTGAAGAAAGGATGGGCGGAACAGGATCCGGAAGAATGGTGGAAGTCTCTGAAATACGCCGCCCGGGATGTCCTGAATGCATCCGGTGTCCGGCCGGAAACCATTCAGGCGATAGGTATTTCTTATCAGATGCACGGACTGGTCTGTGTGGACCGGCAGCATCGGGTGTTGCGTCCGGCCATTATCTGGTGTGATTCGAGGGGAGTTCCATACGGACGGAAGGCTTTCGGGGAAATCGGAAAGGAAACCTGTCTTGCGCACTTTCTGAACTCTCCCGGTAATTTCACTGCCTCCAAACTGGCATGGGTCAAGGAAAATGAACCGGAAATCTTCGGAAAGATTGACAAGATCATGCTTCCGGGTGACTATATTGCCATGAAGCTGACAGGGGAAATCTGTACCACGGTGTCCGGCTTGTCGGAAGGAGTATTCTGGGATTTCAGAAACAATTCGGTAGCTGGCATTCTTCTGGATTATTACGGATTTGACCGTTCTCTGCTGGCAGAGGTGAAACCCACCTTCGCCGAACAGGGACGGGTGACGGCGGAAGCGGCCGCCGAACTGGGGCTGGCTGTGGGCACTCCGGTGACTTATCGGGCCGGTGACCAGCCCAACAATGCGCTTTCGCTGAATGTCTTCAATCCGGGTGAGATTGCTTCAACGGCAGGAACGTCCGGAGTGGTGTATGGAGTAAACGGAGTGGTGAACTACGACCCGCAGTCGCGTGTAAATACGTTTGCCCATGTCAATCATTCTGCGGAGAATCCCCGTCTTGGCGTGCTGCTCTGCATTAATGGTACAGGCATTCTGAACGCCTGGATCCGGAAAACACTGTTCCCGGAAGGAATTTCCTATGCTGACATGAATGAACTGGCCTCCCGCGTGCCTGTCGGTTCGGAAGGAGTAAGCATTCTTCCCTTCGGCAATGGAGCTGAACGCATGTTGCAGGATCAGGAGACCGGCTGTTCCGTCCAGGGCCTTAATTTCAATATACACAACCGGAATCACCTCTTGCGGGCAGCTCAGGAAGGCATTGTCTTTTCCTTCAAGTATGGCATTGACATCATGAAGGGAATGGGAATCGACGTGAAGAAAATCCATGCCGGATGCGCCAATATGTTCCTCAGTCCCTTGTTCCGCGAAACGCTGGCCGACATAACGGGAGCGGTGATCGAGTTGTATGATACGGACGGAGCAACGGGTGCCGCCAAAGGTGCGGGAATCGGAGCCGGAGTTTACCGGGATCATGGGGAAGCCTTCGCCACGCTGGAGAAACTGGGTGTGACGGAACCTGATCCCGTCCGTGCGGCTGCCTGTGCCGAAGCTTACGGCAGGTGGCTGGAATGTCTGGAACGGCTGAAAGAAAATAATGAATAACAGATACTAACTTAAATATTTAACACTATGGCAAAAAAAGAATATTTTCCCGGAATTGGGAAGATCAAGTATGAAGGGGTAGAAAGCAAGAACCCCATGGCATTTCGTTATTATGATCCTGAAAAGGTGATCCTGGGCAAAAAGATGAAAGACTGGCTGAAGTTTTCGATGGCATGGTGGCATACACTGTGTGCAGACGGTTCAGACCAGTTCGGAAGAGGCACCCGGAACTTCCCCTGGCTGGAAAGCGATGACAAATTGCAGAATGCTAAGACAAAAATGGATGCAGGCTTTGAGTTTATGCAGAAAATGGGGATTGAATACTACTGTTTCCACGATGTAGACCTGTGTGACGAAGCTGCTACCATTGAAGAGTATGAGGCCAATTTGAAGGAAATAGTGGCTTATGCCAAGGAAAAACAGGCAGAAACCGGCATCAGACTGCTTTGGGGAACGGCTAATGTCTTTTCACATCCCCGTTATATGAACGGAGCGGCAACGAATCCGGACTTTGATGTCGTGGCCCGTGCTGCTGTCCAGATCAAGAATGCCATCGATGCCACAATCGAGCTGGGCGGTATGAATTATGTTTTCTGGGGTGGCCGCGAAGGATATATGTCCCTTCTCAATACGGACCAGAAGCGCGAAAAGGAACATTTGGCACAGATGCTGACCCTGGCACGCGACTATGCCCGCAGCAAAGGATTTACCGGTACCTTCCTCGTTGAACCCAAGCCGATGGAACCCACCAAGCATCAGTATGACGTGGATACCGAAACGGTTATCGGCTTTTTGAAGGCACACGGTCTGGACAAGGATTTCAAGGTGAACATCGAAGTCAACCATGCTACGCTGGCCGGACATACCTTCGAGCATGAACTGGCAGTGGCGGTCGACAACGGCATGCTGGGCTCCATTGATGCCAACCGCGGAGACTATCAGAACGGATGGGATACCGATCAGTTCCCGATCGACCATTATGAACTGATTCAGGCCATGATGCAGATTATCCGTGCCGGAGGATTGGGCAACGGAGGAACCAACTTCGATGCAAAGGTTCGGCGGAACTCTACCGATCTGGAAGATCTCTTCATCGCTCACATCGCAGGAATGGACGCTATGGCCAGAGCCCTGGAGAGTGCAGCCCGTCTGCTTGAAGAGTCTCCTTACAGACAGATGCTTTCCGACCGTTACGCTTCGTTCGACGGCGGCAAGGGAAAAGAGTTCGAAGAGGGAAAAATGTCTCTGGAGGACCTGGTTGCCTATGCCAGACAAAATGGAGAGCCGAAACAGACCAGCGGCAAGCAGGAACTTTATGAAGCGATCGTAAACATGTATTGCTAAGTCTGTCGGACCGGAGTCAGACCGCCATGCCCGTCATCCTTTGGGGAATGAATGAGACGGAAACGGAGCAGGTGGCCTGATTCCGGAAACCGTTGTGACCGGAACTCCTTTTTGTTTAATCTTTAAATCTTATTATGATGAATCATACAGAGACAGGCAGTAAATACTACCTGTTTTCCATCGTTTGTGTAGCCGTGTTGGGCGGATTGCTGTTTGGATATGACACGGCTGTGATTTCCGGTGCGGAGAAAGGCCTTCAGGCTTTCTTTATGGGCGCACAGGACTTTGTGTATACGGATACCTGGCATGGGATAACCTCTTCCAGCGCGCTGGTGGGCTGTGTCATCGGAAGTGCCGTTTCCGGTTTCTTCGCTACCCGTCTGGGGCGCAAGCAGTCCCTCTTCTGGGCAGGTATTCTGTTCTTTCTTTCTGCAGCCGGATCGTATGATCCGGAGTTCCTCTTTTTCGAAAAGGGAGTGCCTTCCTTCCCCTTGTTGCTGGCTTTCAATTTCTACCGCATTCTGGGAGGTATCGGAGTCGGGCTGGCCTCTGCCATCTGTCCGATGTATATCGCCGAGGTTGCCCCGAGCCGCATTCGCGGTACCCTGGTGTCCTGGAACCAGTTTGCCATCATCTTCGGCCAGCTGGTTGTCTATTTCGTGAATTTCCTGATCCTGGGCAATCATGCCAATCCGGTGGTGGAAGTGACCGAAGGAATCAGCCGGATTCTCAATCCGGAGGAAGCTGCCTGGAGCATTACCACCGGCTGGCGGCTGATGTTTGTCAGTGAGATCGTTCCTGCCGGGCTGTTTACCTGTCTGGTGTTGCTGGTGCCCGAGACTCCCCGCTATCTGGTTCTGACAGGCCGGCATGAGAAAGCCCTGTCGGTACTGGCACGGATCAACGGCCGGGCTCAGGCCGAAACCATTCTTCAGGAGATCAGAACGACCGTGAAGGTGCGCACTGAAAAGCTGTTCACCTACGGGGTGACGGTGATATTTGTCGGTATCATGCTGAGCGTCTTCCAGCAGATCGTGGGCATCAACGCAGTCCTCTATTTTGCGCCCCGTATCTTTGAAAGCATGGGAATGGGCGACCCCATGGAACAGACCGTTCTGATGGGAGTGATCAACATCCTGTTCACCCTGCTGGCCGTCTTTACTGTCGAGCGGGTAGGACGGAAGCCGCTGCTGATTGCCGGTTCGCTGGGCATGGCCGTGGGAGCGCTGGGAGTGGCACTGAACAATGCTGTCGGTGGTCTTCCTGCCATAGCTCCTGTCATCTGCATCCTGATCTACAGTGCCTCATTTATGTTCAGCTGGGGCCCCGTCTGCTGGGTACTGATTGCCGAAATCTTTCCGAATACCATTCGCGGAGGAGCCGTGGCCGTGGCTGTGGCCTTCCAGTGGATCTTTAATTTCATCGTATCTTCCACCTTCCTGCCCATGTACAACATGAGTGCAGGCGATATGGGAGTCCGTTTCGGTCATTTGTTTGTGTATGCCCTGTATGGCATCATCTGCATCCTGGCGGCCCTGTTTGTCTGGAAATTTGTTCCGGAAACCAAGGGTAAATCGCTGGAAGACATGAACCGTCTGTGGAAGAAAACGAAGTAAGGATTTCCCCGCTTCCGATGCAGAGCCGTGCCTCCCGGTCGTAGATCACACCGAACTGACCCGGTGCGATTCCCTGGATCAGGTGCGGACTCTCCACCTCATAACCGGTTCCTGCCGGTCGGATCACCCCCGGCAGGAACTGGTCCGTATGGCGGATCTTGAAGCAGATTTCCTGTTCCCCGGCTTCCGGCCAGGGATTTTCCGTAATGAAATGAAAGTCCGTCAGCCGGAACCTCCGCCCGTACTGATGCACCGTGTCATATCCCCGCGATACGAACAGCAGGTTCTTCTCCGGGTCCTTGTCCACCACGAACCATGGCCCTCCGCTCAGTCCCAGTCCCTTCCGCTGTCCGATGGTGTGAAACCAGAATCCCTTGTGCGTACCGATCTCCCGGCCGCTTTCCAGTTCCACGATTGCCCCCGGCCGTTCGCCCAGGAAACGTCGGATAAAGTCGTTGTAGTTGATTTTTCCCAGAAAACAGATCCCCTGGCTGTCCTTGCGGCGGGCACTCGGCAGCCGTGCCGCCAGAGCCGTCTCGCGCACCTCCTGCTTCATCAGTCCCCCCAGCGGAAACAGAAGCCTGGATACCTGGAGGTAGTCAATCTGAGCCAGAAAATCCGTCTGATCCTTCACCGGATCTTTGGCCGTTGCCAGCCACACCTTCCCTTCGCGTTCGCAGGTCGACGCATAGTGCCCCGTTGCAATCCGGTCGTACGCATGTCCCGCCTTTTCCTCGAAACATCCGAACTTGATCAGCTTGTTGCACATCACGTCCGGGTTGGGCGTGAAGCCCTGTCTCACCTTGTCGATGGTATAAGCCACCACCCGGTCCCAGTACTCCTGCTGGAGATCCACCACCTCCAGCTTCAGGCCATACTTGCGGGCCGTTGCCGTCGCCAGTTCGATGTCCTCTTCCGCCGTGCAGCTCAGTCCGTCGTCGGTATCCATGCCGATCCGGATATAAAACAGGTCGGGCTTGTAGCCCTGTTCGCAGAGCAGGTGGACCGCTACGGCACTGTCCACTCCGCCCGAAATCAATGCAGCCAGATTCATGAAGTATTTTTGCGGCAAAGTTAGCTCCACTTTCCCGAAGGTGAAATACCCTGTTTGGGGTATTCTCAGAGGCTTTCAGCGTATGAGCCAGAAGAAAATCACTGAAACTTTTGGTAAATAGTGGGAAGTGTCGTATTTTTGTATCAACAATTTCCGCCACGCCTCTTTATAATGCGTACCAGGGCGGAACTTATTTTTTATATACTTATGAAAACATATACCAGGCAGCCTATAAGCATTGCTGATCAGATCGTGATGTTAAAAGGCAGAGGTCTTCTGTTTGATGATGAACACATAGCAATAGAGTATTTGAAAATTATCAGTTACTTTCGTTTGGCAAACTATTGGAAACCGATGGAGAGTGACAAGATTAATCATGTCTTTAAACCCCACAGCAGATTTGAAAACGTAGTAACCTTATATAATTTTGATAAAGAATTACGTTGCCTTATTTTTTCTGCCATACAGAGTATTGAGATTGCACTCCGTACAAAAGTTATTCAGTTTGTATCATCCGCTTATGGACCATTTTGGTTTGCCGATGCATCTTTGTTTTCCAATGCTGTAATTTTTTCTAAATGTCTGGCCAATATAGATGAAGAGTTGAAACGTTCAAAAGAAGATTTCTTGGTTGAGCATTTTGCCAGATATGATAATCCACCATATCCTCCGGCCTGGAAGACTTTGGAGGTATCATCTTTTGGAACACTTTCCAAATTGTATTGCAATTTATCGGATAATGCATTAAAGAAACAGATTGCTAGAGAATTTGGATTGCCCCAGCATCTGTATCTTGAGAGCTGGATAAAAAGTTTATCAGTATTGCGAAATTGTATTGCTCATCACGCTCGTATCTGGAATAGAAAATATCCATGGAAGCCACAACTGCCTAAGAAGTTGCAGAACCCATGGATTCATGAAGCTGTTCTACAGGAGAAGCTGTATGCTCAATTGTGTTGTGTGGCTTATCTGATGGATGCGGTTTGTCCAGACAATGATTTCAGGCGGAAATTGAAAACCTTGTTGGAGGATTATCCCATTGTTGACGTTGCAGCAATGGGATTTCCGAAACAATGGTACAACGAACCGCTTTGGAGCCGGTAAGAAGTGCTTCCGGCTTTCCGGAAGCGGTCAGTTCTCCGCATGGTATTCTGCCAGCTCGCGTTCCCCTTCATCCGCATAGCCGTAGCTTTCGTCGTGCTGGCTGAGATCCAGACCGATGGCTTCGCTTCTGGCCGATACGCGCAGGGGGATCATCTTGTTGGTCAGCCAGTAGAGAGCATAGCTGACGATAAAGGTATATCCGCAGACCAGGACGACGGCCAGCAGGTGGATCAGGAACACGCTGACGTTGCCCGCAAACAGTCCGTTGACGAAGACTCCCGTCAGAACCGTTCCGAAGATACCGCCCACACCGTGCGTCGGGAATACGTCAAGCGCATCGTCCACACTGGTCTTGTTTTTCCAGTAAACCGCCACGTTGCAGACCATGGTGGTGGTCAGGGCGATGAAGATACTTTCCCCCACGGTGACATAACCGGCCGACGGAGTGATGGCCACCAGTCCCACGACGGCACCCACGGCAGCTCCCAGTGCAGAAGGCTTGCGTCCCCGCAGGCAGTCGAAGAAGATCCACACCATCATGGCCGTAGCCGAAGCCGTATTGGTGTTCAGAAAAGCCTTGATGGCAATACCGTCGGCAGCCAGGGAAGACCCTGCATTGAATCCGAACCATCCCAGCCACAGCATGGCAGCCCCCAAAATGACAAAGGGGATGTTGGCCGGGGCATGACGTTTTCCGCTGCGGCGTCCCAGGAAGATGGCACCGGCCAGTGCCGCCACTCCCGAGGAAGCATGTACCACGATACCGCCGGCAAAATCGACTACTCCCATCTGACGGAGGAATCCGTCGGGATGCCAGGCCCAGTGGGCCAGCGGACAATATACGAAGATGCAGAACAGGATCATGAAAATCAGGTAGCCGGAGAAACGTACCCGTTCCGCGAATGATCCCGTGATCAGTGAAGGGGTGATGATGGCAAATTTCATCTGGAAGAGTGCATACAGGGCCAGCGGTATGGTCGGAGCCAGATAAGTGTCTATCTTGGCACCCACGTGCTGGAACATGAAGAAGCTGGCCGGATTGCCGATAAATCCTCCGCAATCGTCCCCGAAGGCCAGACTGAACCCGAATACCACCCAGATCACGCTGACCACGCCCATGGCAATGAAACTCTGGAGAATGGTGGAGATGACGTTTTTCTTCCCGACCATGCCTCCGTAGAAGAAGGAAAGTCCCGGTGTCATCATCAGGACAAAAATAGTGGCGGTGATCATCCAGGCCACGTTGGCTGTGTTCATGCGTTCGTCAGGTTCCCACAGTCCGGGGTTTTCCGGCATCAGTACTCCGATCAGACTGATGATGACAATCAGTGTCATTAAAATAATCCATCTCTTTTTCATCTCGTAGTTGTTTTAATGGTTCTACATGTTAAAATGATATATAAACATTAGTTTTTGTGTCATGTTTTAAAATACTTCGCAAAGATATTATTAAAATGACATATAATATCACTTTTTGATGTTATTTTGATAGGATTATTTCTCTTTGGATTTACTGATGTTATAAATAAGATGATTATTGTGTGATTATGTAATTTTTTGTAATGTAAATCCCGTGTTTTTGTATCAGATTATAAGTCTGTCCGTTATAAAAACCATTCAGGGGAAGTCCGGAACCACAAACCAGACTTCCCCTGAACCATTTTTCATCCCATACATTGGCTTATCCGATCATCGGAACCAGCCACTTGGTCAGCAGGTAACCGCCGCCCAGCAGCCAGATGTAAAGCAGTCCGGCCAGCAGGAAAGGTTTCGCACCTGCCTGTTTGAATTTCTCCATGCTGGTGTCTGTACCCAGAGCAGTCATGGCCATGGTCAGCATGAATGTATCGATGTATTCAATGGCACCGTTCAGCGGAATTTCCTTCACGCTGTCCACTCCGAAGAGATATTGCAGCAGTGAGTTCAGACAGATGATGCCGATGAATCCGAAGGCGAACCAGGGAATGGTGATCTTGCTCTTCTGAGTTGTGCCTCCCTCCGCTGCAGCCTTCTTGCGGCCGGCCAGTGCGAAGCTCATGATCACGAGCACCGGAGCCAGCATCATGACACGGATCATCTTGGTGATGGTTGCCGTACCCGCAATACCCAGTGTGTCGGTCGGGTCCATTGCGTTACCCGCACCGGCCACGTGAGCCACTTCGTGCAGGGTACTTCCCGTATAGATCGCTACTCCCGTGTCACCCAGCGCATCCAGCATACCGGCGCGGTACAGGATGGGGTAGAGGAACATGGAGATCGTTCCGAAGATCACCACCGTCGATACGGCGATGGCTGTCTTGTGGCCCTCACATTTCACGACCGGTTCGGCACCCAGCACTGCCGCAGCACCGCAGATCGCGCTTCCCGTAGCCGTCATCAGCGAAGTATCTTTATCCATTTTCAGCAGCTTGCCCAGCCATACGCCCAGGAAGATGGTTCCTGCCACGATGATGGTGTCGATCACCACAGCCGGAAGTCCCACGGCAGCTACCTGTGTCAGCGTCAGGCGGAATCCGTAGAGTACGATACCGGCACGCAGGATCTGCTTCGTACAGAACTTGATTCCCGGCACCCAGGTTTCGGGAAGCTTGTTGCGCAGGCTGTTGGCATACAGCATACCCAGGATGATACCCACAATCAGCGGACTGAATGACAGACTTTTCACGAAAGGAATTTCGGCGATGTAGAACGCAGCGAATGAGAATAAGGCAATCAATAAAATACCGTGAATGGTATTTGCTCTGTTTTCTTTACTGAACATAGTTTTATCTCTTTTTTAATCCGCTGCAAAGGTAATACATTCTTTCCGGTTTCGCTATTCACCTTTTTTTATACCCTATAACCGGAAGTAATATCCGCTTTTAATTAATAAATGTGAATACCTGTTTTGTAATATGTGGGAATATTTGGTTAAAACAGGAGTAAAATTGTATCATCAATGAGAAAAATGCTTATCTTTGCGCCGAAATGATACAACCTGGCAGCTGTGGGAGGGCCGGTCTCTCCTAGACGGAAGCATGTTTTATTTCATTTCTCTTTATTGTCAACCAAATAGATGTGATATACCGGGCTCCTGCAGGACCTGGTGGAGAGAGAAGAATATACATGCGGAAAAATTTCAGCCAGATTACGACAGGTAAAGAAATGAAACAGACGATCGAAGAAAACCCGATATGGATCCCGTTGCAGACCACCTACTGTAAGGAATTGCAGGTGGCCGAATTTCTTCGTGACTCAGAGATACCTTATTATATCCCCCAGACTTATGAGCTGCAGGACGCAAAAGATGGAAGCGAGCGTTGCGAACGGATTCTTGTTCCCGCTATCCATAATCTGCTTTTCATACGATGTAGCCACTACGATCGCGAATGGTGCAGACGTTTGCAGCAGTCCATTCCTTTTCCCACGTATTTCATGAGGCGCGGACGGGAGAGTGCCGACTATTGTATCATTTCCAACCGGGAGATGCAGAATTTCATGCGGGCCACCAACCCTGAGATCCAGGGGACGCGGTTCATTGATCCCGAAAAACTGAAGAACAAGAAAAATGTCCGGGTGCGGGTTGTCCGCAAGGGACCGCTGTTCGGCATGGAAGGACAGTTCGTCCGTTACGGAGGACGCCATTATATCGCCATTCAGGTGAGCGGAAGTGCCGCCTTGCTGCGGGTCAGCTACACCTGGTGCGAACTGATCGAAGAAATTTAACCGCTGGTTAAGTGTTTCATGACTGAAAAAGAAAGGAGGGTCTGCCTTGTGCAGCCCTCCTTCAAATCAGGAACCCTTTCCGGTTTCTTCCGCTAGATCACCCCGCAGGCACTGAGTCCGAAGGCACCTGCGACGGCGGTTGCCACGGTGATGATCACTTTGAGCACCAGGCTCCAGATTGTTTTTTTCTTGCTGGTATTTTCCATAAGCAGTTAAGATTAAGGTTTATATAATTGGGGTCGGAAGCACTGAGGAGCCTGACGGAACGGTTTCCTGCTTTCCCTGATGAAAGCCACTTGCGCCTGACGGATCCGGAGTCATTTTCGGAGAGTCCGCTCACCGCCTGTCTGGAAAGGGTTGCCGCCGCGCGTCAGTTCCCGTCAGTTATTTCCGCTGGTCAGACACCCATGCCGCCCTGGTCATCCGTTTCTTCCTCCGTCACCTCCGGCGAGATATCCACGGTTGTTTCACCGGCCTTGTGAGCCTTGAGCACTTTCTGGCTGACAGAGCGCGGAGCCACCAGGTTGAAGACGGCTTCACCCAGCAGATCCTTGAAGCGGGCGCCGCACTGCCATTTCACGTTCAGCTTCTTGACGTAAATGGCCGGATTGTACTCGGCAGCCGAAGGAGCCCCTTCGCCGCTGATGCGGATATAGAAGAACCCCAGGTCGCCCAGTTCCACCTTCTTGCCTTCCAGCAGCTGTTCCCGCAGGCAGTCCACCGCCATGGTCAGGATCGCCGCCACGTCGGAACGCTTGTACACGCTGCCGTGGCTGGCAATATGTTCGGCAAACTGGTTGATGTTCATCACTTCGCTGTACTGTGAAGTGGCATAAGCTTTCTTGGGAGCCCCCTTGTCGATGGGGTTGCTTCTCATGGCGATACTGTAGTTTAACATAATACGATAAATTAAAGAGTTAATAAATAAGTTCCTTACAGACTCCGGACTTTCGGGTTCCGGCCATTCCTGCATCGATCAGTCGATGCCAAGATATCGACCAGTCGATGCTGAGGTATTGACCAGTCAATGCCAAGATTGACCAGTCGATGCTGAGGTATTGACCTGTCGATGCCAAGATTGACCAGTCAATGCCAGGGAAATGTGCGGTCGATTCAGTTGCATCGACCAGTCGTTGCCGGGGGATCGTGCGGTCGTTGCCGGGGTAACGACCAGTCGATTCCAGGGTATTTTCCGGATAATCCGGAGAGCTTGTCCGGAACCTTCCTTCCCGTTGTCTGTATGACAAAGGTAACACCTTCCGAAGAGCGGTTTGCACCTTACGGACGCTTGTCGGCGAATGACGGGCGATGATGCACGATAAGGCCCGACAGGGATGTGGCAACACACGGTCCGGAGGTGAAAAAAACCGGGACAGAGACCGGAACAGAGTCCGGAAAAACTTGCTTATATCGCTGAAAATGAGTATCTTTATCCTATAATCAATTAACGGAAACAAAGATATGGATACTTTTCAGATTCGCTCTTACGGCATCGGGGAACTAGCCCGTTGCTATGCTCCCAACATCACGGCAGGGGCTGCCCGCCGCAAACTGATGTACTGGATTTCCCTGCAGCCTGCACTGGTCGACGCGCTTCATGCGTCCGGTTTCAGCCAGAAGGTGCGCAGCTTTACGCCCGCTCAGGTCCGCCTGATCGTCGAGGCGCTGGGGGAGCCCTGAAAGTCAATAAAAACAATCATTATACAAAAACTTTAGAAGTAGATATGAAGAAACATTCACTGGTAATTCCGTTGTTTCTGTGTCTGTTCCTTGCTGCTCCTTCTGTCTGTGCACAGACCATGAGCGACCAGCAGGTACTGGAGTACGTGAAACAGGGGATGGCCGAAGGGAAGGACCAGCGTCAGCTGGCTACTGAACTGGCGCGGCGAGGCGTCACACGCGAACAGGCCGAACGAGTAAAGAAACTGTACGAACAGCAGCAGGGAGTCAATGCCTCTCAGATGAGCGGTACCGAACTGAATGAAGCCCGCCTGCGCGAGGCGGTGAAGGAGGACACTTCCACAGCGCTGGAAACTCCGCAGCCCGATGCTGCCGAACTTGCCCGCGAGGACCAGGTGTTCGGACGCAACATTTTCAATACCCGCAATCTTACCTTTGAACCCAGTGTCAATCTGGCTACTCCGCCCAACTACCGGCTCGGCCCGGGCGATGAGGTGATCATCGACATCTGGGGAACCAGCCAGAATACCATCCGTCAGCAGATTTCTCCCGACGGAACCATCAATATCGAGAAGATCGGCCCCGTTTCCCTGAGCGGCATGACCGTGAGCGCGGCCAATGATTACCTCAAGAAGGTGCTGGGCAAGACGTACAGCGGTCTCGACAGTGCCGAGGGCAATCTGGAAATCCGTCTGACTCTGGGCAATACCCGTACCATCCAGATCAATGTGATGGGCGAAGTCCGTCAGCCGGGTACCTATGCTCTGAGCAGCTTCTCCACCGTCTTCCATGCGCTTTACCGGGCAGGCGGCGTGAACGAGATCGGAAGTCTCCGCAGCGTGCAGGTAGTCCGCTCCGGACAGAAGATCGCCGATGTCGATGTGTACGACTTCATCATGAAGGGCAAGATCCAGGACGATATCCGTCTGCAGGAAGGCGATGTCATCATTGTGCCTGCCTATGAAGTGATGGTCAGGTTCAGCGGCAACGTGAAGCGCCCCATGCGTTTCGAAATGAAGGCCAGGGAATCCCTGGCCACCCTGATTCAGTATGCCGGCGGATTCGATGCCGAAGCCTATACGAAATCCCTCCGTGTGGTTCGCCAGAACGGGGAAGAATATGAGATCAATACCGTCAGGGACAAGGACTTCAGTGCCTACCAGATGCGCAACGGCGACGTGGTGACGGCCGAAGCCATCCTGAACCGCTTCACCAACAAACTGGAAATCCGCGGTGCGGTCTATCGTCCCGGCATTTACCAGCTGAGCGGAGAACTCAACACCGTCCGTGCCCTGATCACCGAGGCCAGAGGGCTGACCGGCGATGCCTTTATGAAGCGTGCCGTGCTCCAGCGCGAGCGTCCCGACCTGACGACCGAGATTGTCAGTGTCGATGTGGCAGGCATCCTGAACGGTACTTCTCCCGATATCCCCTTGCAGAAGAATGACATCCTGAACATCCCCAGCATCCATGACCTGGAAGACCGCGGCGATGTGATGATCTATGGCGAGGTTGCCCGTCCGGACAGCTATTCCTTCTCGGACAACATGACGCTGGAAGACCTGATTATCCGTGCCGGAGGTCTGCGTGAGGCTGCCTCTACCGTACGGGTGGATGTTTCCCGCCGTATCAAGGATCCCAGGAGCACCAGCTATACCGACAGCATCGGCCAGACCTTCACCTTTGCCCTGAAGGACGGCTTTGTGATCGACGGCCAGCAGGGATTTGTGCTCCAGCCCTACGATCAGGTGTTCGTGCGCCGCAGCCCGGGCTATCAGGCCCAGCAGAATGTACAGGTCACCGGCGAAGTGCTGTTTGGCGGTACCTATGCGATGACCAGCCGCGAAGAACGCCTGTCCGACCTGTTGCGCAAGGCCGGAGGTGCTACTCCCAGGGCCTACCTGCGCGGAGCGAAGCTGACCCGTGTGGCGAATGAGGATGAAAAGAAGCGCATGCGCGATGTCCTTGAGATTATGAACCGCCAGTTCGGCAAGGCCATGATGGACTCGCTGGGTGTGCGTGTGGAGGACACTTTCAGTGTGGGACTCGATCTGGAGAAAGCCCTGGCCAATCCCGGCGGCGAGTACGACCTGGTGTTGCGTGAAGGCGATGTTATCAGTGTCCCCAAGATGAACAACACCGTGAAGATCGACGGTGCCGTAATGGTTCCCAACACGGTGGCCTATCTGAAAGGCAAGAATGTCAGCTACTACCTCGACCAGGCAGGAGGCTATGCCGACAATGCGAAGAAATCCAGGAAATTCATTATCTATATGAACGGTCAGGTCACCCAGGTGGGCAGCCGCGACAGCGACAAGATCGAACCGGGGTGTGAAATTATTGTGCCGAGCAAGAAAGACCGCAAGGGTGTCAGCGTGGCTGAAATTTTGAGTTATGCCAGCTCCTTCGGTTCCCTCGCTACCATGTTCGCCACAATTACGAACCTGATCAAGAAGTAATACCTATGGAAGAAAAGAAAACTGATAAGATGGAACAGCCCCTCTTCACCCGTCCCGAAGGCGGGGAGGAGGATGAAGTGACGATTGACTGGATGGCATTGCTCCGTCGCATATTGGCCATCCGCAGGAAGTTATATCTCGCTGCTGCCGTGGGACTGGTGGCAGGCGTGATCATTGCCCTGAGCATTCCCAAGCAATATACGGTCAGCGTGACCCTTTCTCCCGAAATGGGCAGCGGCAAGAGCGGGGGAGGACTTTCCAGTCTGGCCGCCTCCTTTCTGGGCGGAGGAGCAGGCAGCGACAGTCCGGATGCCCTGAATGCGTCACTGGCCCCCGATATTGTGGCTTCTACCCCTTTTATGCTGGAACTTTTCGATGTCCGTGTCCGCACGGCCGACGGCAAGGTGGATACCACCCTTGTTGCCTATCTGGACGAACAGTCCGCTCCCTGGTGGAGCTACATCCTGCGTGCTCCCGGCATGGCAGTCGGCGGCATCAAGTCTTTGCTGGGCGGTGACAAGGAAGAGCTGCCTGCTGATTCCCCGGCCGGAGGTTCCATTGAACTTTCAGAAAAAGAGGCCGGAAAGCTCGGAACTCTCCGTCAGTCTGTACTGGCGGATGTGGATAAAAAGACGTCAATTACCACTTTGACCGTTACCCTGCAGGATCCCAAGGTCACTGCTACGGTGGCCGACAGTGTGGTTTCCAAGCTTCAGCAGTATATCACAGCCTACCGCACCCGCAAGGCGAAGGAAGACTGCCGTTACCTGGAACAGCTTTACCGGGAACGTCAGGCGGAATATTACGAAGCCCAGCAGCGGTATGCAAAATATGTGGATGCCAACAGCAACGTGGTGTTCCAGAGTACCCTGGCCGAGCGCGAACGGCTTCAGAACGATATGTCGCTGGCCTATCAGGTCTACAGCCAGGTAGCCCAGCAGCTGCAGGTGGCCCGGGCCAAGGTGCAGGAAGAGAAGCCTGTCTTTGCCGTGGTGGAACCTGCCGTCGTTCCGCGGAAGCCTTCCGGAACCAGCGGCAAGGTGATTGTACTGGGATGGATTTTCCTGGCCGTAGCAGGCGTGGCCGCCTGGGAACTTCTCGGTAAGGATTACTGGCAGAAGTTCCGCAGCGCCCTGTCCTGATTCTCTTGCGGAATATCAGGCTTCTGCTTCCCGCAGATAATGCCCCAGGGCACTGCGGTTCTGGTTCACCTGATCCAGTGTCAGTTCCACCACCAGATAGCCCCGTTTGTTGCCGCTTCGCACCGCCTCGAAGCCCAGCTTTTTCATCAGCTGGTTCACCTTGGTGGGGCTCATCAGCTGGCGGATTCCTCCGCTGATGCGGCTGATGATTTGGGCTGTGGTGATGAAGACAGCCGCTTCCCCGGGCAGGGGACGGCGGAAGTACGTCTGGATCTGGTCCGCTTCCAGATCCGGTGCCCGGAAATACTCGTTGCGGCGGTTCACCTCCGCCACCTCGCTGCTGCTCAGCCAGTAGCGGAAGCGGCTTTTCCAGAGCGCGTAAGCCTGGGCATACACCCCCCTGTAGTTCACGGGGTGCGTATACGGATCATCAATGGCGGTGATCTCCATGGGAAACCAGCGGCGGTCGCCTGAGACGTCGGTCAGGAAGTTGACATTGTTCGTCGTTCCGCAGAAGCTGGCGATGTGCGGCTTCGATTCCTTGAAATGCCCGTACGCCCTCCGCTCGTTGATGATCAGGGTGGTCGATACCGCCTTGATGCGGCTCAGCGCCTCCGGTCGCAGCTCCTCGATCTCCTCCAGGCAGATCAGGGCAAACTCGGTCAGGCGCAGCTGGTCGTCCTTGGTCATCTGGGCAAAGTCGGACTTCACGCAGAAATACTTCCGCAGTTCCGGCGGCAGCAGGTTGTTCAGCCAGGTTGTCTTGTAGGTGGCCTGCGGACCGGCCAGCACCAGAATCTCGTGGTTCACCACCGAGCGGTCGAAGAGCGCTGCCACGCAGCCCACGAGCCATTTTTTCAGATACTTCCGGCAGTCCTCGGGACCCTGTACCGTATGGAGTGTATCGGCCAGTTCGCCGATGTAGTCCGTCTGTCCGTCCCAGGGATCCAGCCCGTCAAAATACAGTTGAAACGGATTGTAGTCCGCCACGAATTCCGACTCCAGCACATTGCGCAGGTCGGAGATCCGCACGCGGCTGTTTGTTTTGCTCATGCGTGCCCAGAGCGAGTTCACAATGTGGTCGTCCACTTCCCGGAAATCCTCTTCGCGGTTTTCGCGGGTGAAGTCCACCTCATACTTGCCGGTAATGACATTCCGGCGGAATGAACCCTGACCGCAGAGAAAATCCTCGATCTCCGCCACGCCAGCCAGCGGTTGCCGTGCATTGTCCTTTCCGGTGCTGGGCGACAGTGTACCGAATTCTTCCGTCTGCAGGTAGCAGGAGCGGAAGATCCCTGCTATGTCGCCGTCGTAGCCGGCAAAGGTTTTCAGCGCCCATTCCGTGGCCTGATCCTGGTCTATCCCATAGCGGTTGAGCAGATACCCCATCCGCATGATGTAGTCGTTGTGCTGGTGCGGTTCGTAGTTCACCCCCTGCGCCTCCAGTTCCTTCCGGGCAGTGGTAACGGCCCTTTCCAGCCGGTAGTTGCGTACCCGCTTCTGTTGTTTGGTAACGATCTTCCCCCGGAAAGGAAGAGCGTCCGGATTGAAGAAAAGTTCCGGATCGTGGGCAAGCCCGCACAGTCGGGTTGAATTTTTGCATTTCAGGTCACATTCCACTCCCAGCAGTGCGGTATAATAGTCATTGGCCTGTTGGAACGTGGCCCGGTACTGCACTTCCGAAGCCAGGTATTCTTTCTCATCAAACGGAGAGGCGACACTCTTTTGCAGGGTGTTTTCATCGTGCTCCATGCGGTAGAGAATCCGGATGCCCGCTCCGCTGATTGTGGTGTAGGTGAGCAGGGTATGCGGGTCGGCAGCGATCCGTTTCAGCAGTTCCGGCAGGGCAGCCTTTTCCAGGTGGTCGATGTCCACCAGTCCGACGGAAGTCCATCCGCAGATATGTTTCCTCTGCTTGCCGCCCTGAAAACGGACGGCAACGGAAAAGCAGGGACAGGAAGATTTCTCTTTGTGGGCAGCAGCGGCATTTCCCTGCGAAGCGTAGTAACGGTGTTTAAGGGTATGTTCCTTAACAGCGGGATCCTGTCGGATCATCCGGATGATTTCACTGAGTGTTGCGTCCGCCGGCAAGGTGTCCGCATAACCTTTGAAAAGGCTGAATGTAATGTCTTCCATGGCATTGATGTTTTAAAGTTTTCCACAAAGGTTGTGAAAGGCGTGTAAACCACCAAATCTTGCTTACCGGCATGGTGGTAATAAAATATAGATAAATTAAGAGAATTAACATATATTTGTGTCGTAATTTTTAAAATTAAAAAAATGGCACAAAATCATGAACCCAATGCCGCCCTGGGGCGGTACATTGAGATGCTGCATCGCCGTGTGAAAGTCGACGGCAAGTTATTAACCATCCGTGAGATCTGCGACCGGGCCTCGATGAGTGCCCGCACGTATGAGAAAGTAAAAAAGGGGTCAGTACGAATCTGAACCAGTACTACGACATTTTCCGCATTTACCTTCCGCAGTTCCGCCAGTCCTCCGAAGTCTTCCGGCAACAGCTGATCCAACTGCTTGACAGTCTGGAGTATGACTATCGGGAACGGCATCCGGAGGACAGGCCCTGACCGGCAGTTCTGCCAGGTTTGCCAGGGGTAAATAAAACTTTTATAGTAATGCGGAAAATAATTGAAAATTGCAATTTTACTTTTTTTTCCGCATTTCCCCTATAAGTTTATATATAGGTTGGCAAAGCTGGCAGAAAGACTGATGCTTTTGATTGTAACCGATTGAAAATAAGTAGTATATGATGTTGTCCGCTATTTTTGGTGAATGTGCGGAAAGGTTGCGTTGTGAGAATGCACATAGTGTTAAAACAAATTATAGGAAGGAAACTTTTTGATTTAAATATTTGTATATGTGGTTAATATAACCGAAATTTGCAAAAAGGAAAGGAGCATGTATTTATGAAAAATACCGCAAGACAACAGAAAGAACAAATCAAAACAAAGGAAGATGTGAAACGTTTCTTCTTGAAAATGATGGAAGATAAATACACGTGTATTGAATATATGCGTGAGGGACGTCCATTGTCCGAACTCAGGTCTAGCGGAATTAGAGTAGCTAAGATAAGTGAGGTACTTGGCTGATTTTTTTTATTATGTTATATTCGTTACACCATATCAATTCTATTTCACCTTATCAGGTTATAAAGGATACTGAAGAGACAGTCCGTTTCATTACAGATGATGGTGTTGAATATATGGTAGCGTTTATAGAAGATGATAATTTGGAAATAGATCATGCTTACCAGTTGGTCATATCTAATATTAGTAAAACAAAAACAAAAGGAGTAGACATAAAAATAGGGCAAACAATTGCTGCTATAGTTAATTCCTTTTTTATTGATAATCAGAATGTACTGTTATTTATATGTGATATTTCCGATAGTCATCAGGCAGCCCGCAACCGGAAGTTTATATTCATGATCTCAAATCTAAATTAGATTATTAGTAAGCGGTGAACCCAATATGCAAATCTAATTAAATAAAAATTGGAGTAGCTCAATTATGGCGAAAACGGAACATCTGAACAGCGAACAGAACATCGAGAGCATTATCAGCGCTCCGCTGGTTGCCCTTTCCAAGGCCAACATGATGATGCTGTCCGGACAGACCACCTTCCTGCTGAAGAACTGTTTCAAATACAAGGACGGGGTCTACGAACCGGAGATGATCACCATGAGTATCCAGGTGGGAGGAGCAGAAGGCAAATTTATGACCTTCCAGATGCCCCTTATCAACCTGCTTTCCATCAACGCCCTGTCCGTAGCCAAGGCCCATATCAACTTTTCCATCGACATCACTTCGTCCGACAGCTATCCGGCCAACGGACCGACCGATATCCTGAGCGAGAAAGCCCTGTATCGCGGCCGTCTGAACGGAACGGACCGGGACGGGAAGACTCCGGTCATGAAAGGACTGGAAGTGTCTGTGGAAACCTCTTCGCAGCCCCTTTCGCGCGGACTGCTTACCGTTATGGAGCTTTACGAGAAAGCTATCCGTGCTTCCGTACCTCTCCGGAAAACGGAAACAGAATCAGAAGAAACAAACCTTTAAAAACTAACAATATGCCTAATGCAATTCCATGTCCTTGCTGTCGGAATATTATCTATTTCGATCTGGCCCTGCTCCTGAAAGGAGAAGCTTTTGAATGTTCCCAATGTCATTCGCGCATTTCGCTGACTCCTCAGAGCCGTCCCATTGTGGCCGAAGCCAGTGCCCGGCTGGAAGAGCTGAAGCAGAAGGCTTCCCGGCAGCTGGATGAAAAGCCGGAAAACCCATAGGAAACTTTTGAGATGATTCCTTTCAAGTCGTTTATCCGGCAGCTTTGCGAGGCGGTGAATTCCGTTGCGCGCGACCGGCAGACAGAACTGGACGCTGTTCTTTCGGGAACTTTTACGAAGGAAACGGAGAACGGAACCGATCTGTACACCCCCCGGGAAGTCCGGTTTAAAGTGCCTTACACGGACGACAAGGATCAGACCGTCTGGCGGACTGTGCAGGTGCCACTGGCCACGCTGGTTACCCCGCGGACTGTACAGATGGACAAAATAACGTTTTCGGTGGATTGCAGCCTTTCCCTCAGATCCGGAGAGCTGATGATGGGAAAGCCCCGCAGATTCCATCTTTTTCATAAAAGTGTGAATACCCGCATTGAGTTCACCCTCAAGGGCGGAGGCAATGCACAGGAACTTGAAACTCTGATTGCCGATTACGAAGCCGGTCTTCGGAAAGTTGTGGAGAAATAAATCATTAACCGTTTAAAACACAAGTCAGATGGAAAAAGAACTTTTATCAATGGCCCAGCAGTTTACGGGCCTGCCTATGGAAGATCTGATCGGCGGTCCGCTTAATGCCTCCGCCAAGGCCAATGCCGCCATGGCACTCACACAGACCAAGTTTTTGCTTGAAACCTGTTTCAACCGGGTGGAGCGTGCGCTGACAGATAAGGAAAAAGAGGAGTATAAGAAAAAATACGGAAAAGATGCTGACAGTTCAGTCAGACATACCAGTTACGCTCCGGTAATGATTGAAATGTCGCTGGAACGAGGTGTGCTGACACCGACTACGGATAAGGATGGCAAGCCGACCACTGAAATCAAGAACTTCACCACTTCGTTCAATCTTCCCCTGCTGACCATCATACCGGTCAACTCCCTGGGAGTAAACAATGTGGACATTTCCTTTGAAATGGAAGTGAAGTCCAGTTTCTCGGAAACGGAATCTGAAAGCAAGGAAACGGAAACCAAGGGCGAAGGCTCGTTTGAAAGCAAGCTGGGGTGGGGGCCTCTGTCGGTTTCCATCAAAGGATCTGCCAGCTATTCTTCACGCGACTCTTCCACCCATGATACACACTATGAGAAGAGCAACTCCGCCAAATATACGGTGAATGTCCATGCCGGACAGCTTCCTGTTCCCAAGGGGGTGAATACCATCATCGAAGCCTTTACACAGGCTATCCAGCCGATTGAGATGCCGGCAGTGAAGAGTGATGAAAAACCTGATAAGGACTCTTGATTATGATGGTTTATAGGGGATTTGCCTGTGCAGAAGAAGCATTAAATGTACTGGCATGCCGAACGGTTGGAGGTGTTAAGGAATGCTCTAAATTAAAAGGCGAGGCTTTACAGAATGCAATCAATGATCAAAAGAAATGTTGTGAAGGAGCTGTTAGAGTCGTACAGGGTACTTTAGATCGCAAGGGAATAATAGAATATACAACGAGTCGTAATATAGCTTGTAACTTCGGTACTTTATGTGTGATTGGAGGTGAAGTAAATGCAGAAGATTTGAGTAAGGAGAAAGATCGTTCTAGTGAATGTGGTGTATTCTTTTATACAGATGAAGAGATAAAAATTAAATGCTTTTGTTTAGGTTATTTCTACCAAAAACTTCTTCTGGATTCAGGAAAATCAAGTATTGTTAGTGATTTACTCTCCTTAAAAAGTCATATTTTGAAGAGAGAAGAATCGGCCTTACGATATATTTCTGTTAGGCCGTATATTCATATTTTGGACAAGTTCTTTAATGATGTTATGATATCGTGTCGCGATGTATTCTCATTACCGCCTGTATACTACGAATATTATTAAATGTTGTCTTTGTATAAAGTGTAAGGCCCCAATGGCGTATTGAATAGCATGGCTCTTTTCCATACCTTCATGCTTAACTTAAAATTTTAAAGATTATGTTTAGCGAAAAAGATTTTGAAAGGTAACTTTCCAATTTTAGGGTGCGACTTACAATAGTGTAATAAGGATGGTAAAGCTTCATGACAATTCTGTCTAGAACTTCATCGGAACTTTTTTCAAAAATATCTTTAACGGGTGCAGGGATTATGTTAACATGGTTCCTTACAAATCACTTTGGCTACCGGCCAATATTAAATTCAAAACTAATTAATTAACAAAACTCGGTTTAGGGCACTGAAAAGTGCCCTTTCAAAGGGAGATGCCCTAAATTGAGTGCTTACAAATTATGAGATCTCTACATATCATTATGCCAATGGCGGGTGAAGGCTCACGTTTCCGCAAAGAAGGGTGGGAAACCCCTAAACCACTTATAGAACTAAAAGGTAAACCTCTTTTTATGAGAGCAATCAACAGCGTGTCTACAGATAAAATTCCACTTAAATATTCTTTTATTGTCCGCCAAGAACATATAGATGAATATCAAATAGACAAGTATATCAAGGAAAAACTCCCTAAGGCAAATATTTTCTCTGTAAAAAAAACTACTCGTGGGGCTGTTGAAACATGCTTAATAGCTGAACCCGTCATAAATTCAGATGATGCCATAATTGTTATGGATTGTGATCTTGAATTTCAAAGTCAAGAATTAATCAATAATATCAATCAAATATTATCACAACCTAGTGAAAAAGTTAATGGAGGGCTACTCGTTTCATTTAATTCTAATCTTCCCAAATACAGCTATGCTGATATCGGCCCCAATAATATAGTAAAGCGTACAGCAGAAAAAGAAGTGATATCTTCTCATGCCTTATGCGGTGCTTATTTTTTCTCTTCCGCAAAAAGTTTTTTAAAGGCAGCTCACCAACTTTTAAATGAAACCAACTTTAATAAGCCAGAATTCTATGTTTCTTTATTGTATAATTATCTCCTAAAAGATGGTGAAACTGTCAAACTTTGTCAAATGGAAAAATATTGCTCTTATGGAACTCCTGAAGAGCTAAAACAATATTTATAAAATTATGATAAAAGCAATCATTACAGATTTTGATGGGACATTAGTAAATACATTTCTTGCTAATTATTATGCTTACCAAGAAGCGTTTAATAACGTTGGATTAACGTTTACTAAAGAAGATTACAAGCATTGTTTTGGTCTCAGATTTGATTCTTTTATGAATAAGTTAAATATTCACGATGTAGAAATCAGAAATCAAATCAAAGAATATAAAAAAGAATGTTATTCTTCTTACTTTCAATACTTAGTTCCCAATAAAGCTCTTATTGAGTTAATTAACTCTTTTAAATTAATGGGTGGAAAAACTGCAATAGCTTCCACAGCTCGATATGAAAACCTCATAAACGTAATTAACTATTTAAAACTTCAAGGTTATTTTGACTTAATCCTTAGTGGTATTGACATAGCAAATAGTAAACCACACCCTGATATTTATTTAAAAGCAATGAATGAATTAAATGTCAATCCACATGAAACTTTAATTTTTGAAGATTCTGAAATTGGATTACAAGCAGCAGAAAAAAGTGGAGCTAATTATATAAAAATAACATTATAGATAATGGAAATCTCAGTAAAAGGGCATAGTGGATGTCAAATAGATATTATACGTGAAAGAAATGAATTGTACATCTACAAAAGTAGTGAAGACCCAAACTATTTAAACAGATTATTAAAGCAAGCACATAAGCAACAGTTAGCTTATAAATTGGAATATCAACATATTCGAATTCCCAATATATATGAAATTGAACAATCTGAAAATAAGATTTCTGTAAAGATGGAATATATATACTCAAAAAATTTTATTGAGTATTTTGAATCCGCTGGTTTCGAACAAATCTCATATTTTATTAAAGCTTTAATATATTTCATCGAAAAAGAATTATCTAATTCTGACTTGCAAACAGTAAAACAGGAAGTCTTAAAAAACAAATTTGAAGATGTTTGTTGTAGAATACAAAATAATACATTATTAAAATCTGATCAAGACTGTAAAGACATAATAAATAAAGCAAAAATAATCTTTAGTATACTACCAGATATTAAACTACCAATCGGAAGATGTCATGGTGATCTTACTTTCTCAAATATATTATTTAATGGAAATAACTATTATCTAATTGATTTTCTTGATTCTTTCATAGAATCTCCTCTTCTTGATATTGTCAAAATCCGTCAAGACTCTGCATTTCTGTGGTCACAACTAATGTATATTCATGAATTTGATAAAATACGCCTACAAATCATATCGCATAAAATAGATGAAAATATTAATACCTATTTTTCTAAATATGATTGGTATAATAAATACTACAATATATTTCAATTAATGAATTTTCTCAGGATTCTTCAGTATGCACATGAAGAAAAAGTTATAACATATTTAAAGAACGTAATAAAAAAAATTATAAATGAATTTCAATTTAATAATCCCAGCTGCTGCTGATAAGAAAGAATATAATAATAAAATGCCTTTTATCTTTAACTTGAATGATGAGGGCATAATGTTATGTATAAAAGCAATCTTAGGATTAGAATTGAACAAATTTAGTTCTATATATTTTACAATTCTAAAATCCCATTCTGAAACTTATTGTTTAAAAGAAATGTTTGAACTCCAATTCAAACGTTTAAAACTAAACAATGCAAAAGTTGTTATTATTGATAAAGAAACAAACAATCAAGCAGAAACTATTTATCAAACAATACAACAAGAACACATCACTGAGGGAAGCATTTATATAAAAGATGCAGATTGCTATTTTGAAAGTGAGGTTATAGCTCAAAATGGAATCACTATCTATCCACTCGAAAGCTTAAATATGGTTAATCCTCAGAATAAAAGTTATATAGCTGTTGATGACATGTATTATGTCACAAACATTATTGAAAAAAAAATTATTAGTCACTTTTTTAATGCAGGAGGTTATTGCTTTGAAGATGTAAAAGAATTCTGCAAATATTATCTTAGATTAAAAGATTGCTCTCACCTATATCTATCACATATTATTTTTACAATGCTTTTAGACAAACATATTTTTAGACCTTTAGCAGTAAAACACTATATAGATTATGAAGCAGAATTCAGTAGAGAATAATAACTTAATCTTAGTTACATATGGTAACGCCACAGATCCTAAAGTATGGTCTAGAACTCCGTCCATCTTATGGAATTTATTTTCAGAAAAAGGATATGCATTATCTAATATAAACTTAAAAAAAGCTGAAGGATATTTTATTAGGTCATTATACAAGATGCTAGTAAAAATTTCTGTAGTTCATACAACTAGAATGCCTTTTTTATATTCTTTATATAGTTACATACTAAATAAGTTGATAAAAAAAAATAAGCCACAAAAGATCTTATTTATTGCAGAACATTGTCTAAATAAAAAAAGTAGCAAAAATTATGACTACTATCTATATTTAGATTCATTAATGAGACCTCTGTTTGACGCAGATAATGACTATAATTTGATTAGAAAATCGACATTACCTCTTTATGAGAAAAATGACATAGAATCATTAAAACAAATGAAAAAGATTTTCACTCAAAATGACTGGTCTCGTGAATATTTAATTAACAATTATGGAATAAATTCTGATATTATAAAAAATGTAAGATTTGGAATAAATGTCACTCCTTTAAAAGAAGAGAAAAATTACAATAATAATTTATTATTAATTGTTTTAAGAGAAGGAACAGAATATAGAAAAGGATTATATCTTCTTTTAGATGCTTTCAAAATTATTTCTAAACAAATAGAGAATGTTAAACTTGCAGTAGTAGGTGTGCAAGGAAAACCCATAAAAGGGGTTACATATTACTATAACACTCCTAGAGAAACAACTATCAAACTATTTAAAGAATGTACGCTGTATACTATGCCTGCAATAAAAGAGCCTAATGGAATAACATATCTTGAAGCTTTAGCGAATAAAGCTCCTATAGTTGGATTAAATCGCTTCTCTGTACCGGAATTTTCTGGATATGGGAAATGGGGATTTATAGCTAATTCACCAACAGCAGAATGCGTGGCACAAACCATTATTAATGCTCTAAGTGATAAAAAAAGATTAGCATCAATGGGAAAACTCGGACAAAAATTTGTTATGGAAAATTATGTTTGGGAAAAAACATCTGAAATAATTTTGGAAGAAATAAAACAATAAACATTTTACATGAAAAAAGTAACCTCAGGTATTATATGGAGCATATTCGAACGGTTTAGTATACAAGGAATTCAACTAGTATTATCTTTAATTATAGCCCGTCTATTATTACCCTCTGACTATGGTATAATAGCAATGCTATCTGTTTTTATTAATATTTCACAAGTTTTTGTTGATTCAGGATTTTCCAAAGCTCTTATTCAAAAACAAAATCGAACAGAAGCAGATTACACAACTGTTTTTATTTTTAATATAGTTATAAGTATATTAATTTATACATTCCTATTTTTACTGTCTCCTTTAATTGCACAATTCTATAATATACCGGAAATCGAAAAAATATTAAGATTTTCCGCACTAAGTATAGTTATCGGTTCATCATATGCAATCCAAAATACAATTATCATTATAAATTTAGAATTTAAAAAATTAGCCAAATTTTCTATTATTTCAACCTCAATTAGCGGAATTTGCGGTGTATTATTAGCGTATTCTGGATATGGAGTGTGGGCTTTAGTGTTTCAGCCATTAATTAATCACTCGTTAATGAGCATATTATTATGGACATTTTCACAATGGCGCCCACAGAAAGGGTTTTCTTTTAAATCGTTTAATGAATTATTTGGATTTGGTTCGAAACTATTAACCAGTTCGTTAATAACTTCTTTATACGCCAACTTATACACTTTAAGTATTGGAAAATTCTTTCAGTCTAAAGAACTTGGTCTCTTTAATCGCGCTACAACAATCGTAAATTTGCCATCATCAAATATAACAGAAGTTGTTACACGTGTAACATACCCTGTACAATGTGAGTTACAAGACGAGAATGATCTTCTATATGAGAAGTTTATGACATTCATTAGCCTTATATCTTACATTGTTTTTCCTCTCATGATTGGGCTAAGCATACTTTCTCGTCCATTAGTTGAACTTATACTGACAGATCGATGGATAGAATGTGTTCCATTAATAAATCTATTATGCTTTGCAAATTTGCTTCAGCCCGTTATGGCAATGAATTGGCAATTACTAAATGTCAAACATAGAAGTGATTTAGCACTTAAATCTGAAATTATAAAAAAGATTATAGCTATTACAGTACTACTTATAACATTACAATTTAATGTAAAGATAATGTGTATAGGATTAATTCTGTATTCTATTATAGATATGATTGTTATAACACACTTTACCCAGAAAGTACTCGCAAAAGTAACACTAAAAGAAGAATTTAAAAGATTATTTCCCATTTTTTTATTAGCAATATCAATGGGAATATTTTTATTAATAATAAATCATTTTATAGACTTCAACAACAATATATTTTTGATAGGAACTGATATCATTCTTGGTTTATTATTTTATGTTTCAATTTCATATATGCTTAAATTTAAGGAACTGAAAATATTAATCAAAAAATTATAAAAAATGGATATAGCTTTTTGTTTAGATAACAATTATTTACAACCTTGTGGCGTTGCAATATGTTCTGTATGTGAAAATAATAAAGATATAGATCTTAATTTCCATATAATCACTTCTGATTTAACAAAAAACAATATGGAATCATTAAAAAAGATTACAGAAAAATATAAAAAAAATATATCATTCTATTTCTTTGATGAAGAATTACTAAAGAAATTTCCAGCCAAAGAAAAAAAACAACCTCAACAAATAACATTAGCAACATATATAAGAATTTTTTTGGGAAACATTTTACCTACTACAATCGAAAAAGTTCTTTATTTAGATTGTGACCTAGTCTGCACTGATTCACTTTCCAGCTTATGGAATACTGATTTAACAAACTTCGCAGCAGCAGCAGTACCTGATTACGATACAGATGACATAAGACATTATAATAGACTTAAATATCCACAAAAATACATGTATTATAATGCAGGAGTTTTTTTTATTAACTTAAAATATTGGAGAGAAAACAATGTATTAGAACAATTATTACAATATTTTCATAACCATAGAGAAAGAATTCTTTACCATGATCAAGATTTATTAAATGGTGTCCTACATGAAAGAATATTAAAACTTAATGCTAAATATAATGTACAAATTTCCTATTGGGCAAAACCGGAGTACAACTATTCAAGTTGGGAAAGATGGGATGAATTAGCAGAAGCTAGAATGAATCCTACTATAATACATTATATATCTGTGTATAAGCCATGGTTTAAAGAGTGTTACTATAAACCTCAAGAGTATTATCTAAACTTTCGCAATCTTACAGAATGGAAAGATGTACCACTAAAGCACTTATTTCCATTAAAAACTAGAATAACGCGATGGATACGCCACCGATTAGAAGACATAGGAATTCTAAAACATAAAGAAGAACATTATGATAGACATTTTGAATCATTCAGAAAAGATAAATTTTTAAGATAACCATGTATATCAACATAATAAAACAATATAAAAAAGCATACTCTGAAACGTGCGGACTTATTTGTCACTCTAGTAAATTCAGCAAAATATTAAATCTGTTAAAATTTATAAAGAAATACAATGTTATAACTGATCAAAAAAAAACTACTCCCTCATGGGATTATATCAAACAAATTGAAATTATTCATACCAATAGTTCTATAAGGATAGAAAATACATATGTATATCCATTTGATACAAATTATATTCGCTGTATACCTTTGGATAGAAGAGCAATTGCTAGTGTAACAATGGATTATAATAAAATATTAACTTTAAGCCTAAAAGACATTGAAATTAACATTTGCGAAAGTTCTCCTAATCACGAATCAAAAGAAATATTAATATCAACCCTAAATTCTATACGTAATTTAATAAAGAGATATTTAGATTTCTTACAAAATCATCCTTCAGAGCGCAATAAACAACTATCAAATTATTTACGGAGAATAGAATCCGAAAAATGTATTTCATTTGATGAAGCATTACAAAGAATTCTTTTCTTTAATGCTTTATTCTGGCAGTGTAATCATAAACAGAACGGCATTGGACGTTTAGATTTAATATTAGAATCATATTATAATAATGATATAAAGAATGGTACACTGACTTATTCATTAGCAAAGGAGTTACTCACTCATTTCATTGAAATTTTAGGAAAAGACACTTTAAGAAAAAGTGCTGCATTAATTGGTGATACAGGACAAGTTATCTTACTTGGAGGAATCAACAAAGAAGGTAAAACTATTGAAAATGATATTACACATATATTGCTTGAAATATTTACTGAAAATCCAATGACTGATCCCAAATTAATATTAAGGGTAAATCAAAATACCACAGAACAAATTTGGGAAAAAGCAACAGAATGTATTTTAAAAGGAAGTGGAAGCCCACTTATCATGAATGAAAGTGTAATTATACCCTTAATGGAGAATTTTGGATATGCCAAAGAAGACATATATAATTTGGGAACTTCTGCATGTTGGGAACCACTTATTATTGGTAAATCATTTGATCAAAATAATTGCATAAAAAATATTACAATATTAGATACCCTAACAAATGCCTTAAATAAATATGATAATAACTCATTTAATGAGTTACTACAAAATGTCAAATTAGAAATAACTTCCCAAATAAAACATCATAACCTTAACGTTAAATTTGATGTTTCACCTTTATTTTCTTTATTTTTTGATGACTGTATAAAAAAAGGAAAAGACTTCACTCAGGGAGGTGCAAGATATAATTTCCATGGACTTTTAGTAGTAGGATTACCAAATTTAATTAATTCTTTACTCAACATAAAAGAATACGTTTATGAGCAACATCTTTGTACATTAAAAGACTGCCTTGATTGTATAAATAATAATTATCAAAAGAGAGAAGATCTACGTTTGTTATTTTCCCAAAGTAGCAAACGCTTTGGATCCACATCAGCTGATGTTATTGAATTAACCCAAACTATTATGGATACGATAGATCAAATCGTAAAGACTCTCAGCATGTTTGGAGAAAAAATAAAAGTCGGATTTAGTTCACCAGGATATATAGCCTTAGCTAAAGGCTATCCTGCATCATTAGACGGGCGTAAACAAGGGGATCCTTTTGCTGTTCATATATCCCCAGTGTCTACAGATATTGATATTGCAGAAATAATAGATTTTGCCTCTAAAATAAAATATGAAGGATGTAGATTGAATGGAAACGTCGTTGACTTTATTATTCCAGTTGCTTATACAAAGAAAAAAGAGAAACTTACATCAATTATAAAAAATGCATGTCAGAAAGGATTATTTGAAATTCAACTAAATGTATTAGACAAAGAAACTCTTATTGATGCCAAACGACATCCCGAAAAATATCCAAATCTCATCGTAAGAGTATGGGGATTTAGTGCTTATTTCAACGAATTGCCAGAAGAATATAAAGACAATTTGATTAAACGCGCAGAATTATATGAATAAAATTCGTATCATTTCCATACAACGAGGATGCGTGTATGACGGTCCTGGAGTCAGAACTACAGTTTTCCTTAAAGGATGTAATTTACACTGCCCATGGTGTTGTAATCCTGAAAGTATAAACTATAAAGAAGAATGGTATATCGATGAAACACGTTGCATAAAGAAGAAAAATATCATATCGAACTTATGTAAAGAATGCATGTTCCCTAAAACTAGGGAAATCTACCCTAAATGTCCTTTTAAGGTATTTGAACCTGTTTCAAAAGATTACACGACCTCACAATTAATCAATGAATTAAAAAAAGATTACAATCTGTTTAAAGAAACCAATGGAGGGGTTACATTTTCTGGAGGAGAGCCACTACTTCATAGTGCTGATTTAATTCCTGTCTTAAAGGAATTATCATCAAACAATATTTCTATATGGTTTGAAACATCACTATTTGTTTCACAAGAAAATATAAAAGAAATAATACCTTATACACAAGGTATTTATGTTGATTTAAAACTGCAGCCACAAATTGGATATTTAGACAAACCTTCCTATATTGATACTATCTACAAAAACTTATCAATAATTCGAAAAACAGATATTCACATCCATTATAGAATGGTGTTTACAGATGACATAACAAAAAATTTTAAAGCTGTATTTAATCTTTTAAGTAACTGGAAAATTCAATTTCTTGAAATTTTGCAATGCCATAATTTAAGAGAATCCAAAATAATAAAATTAGGACATAAGTTTCAGAAAATTCAATTCACAGAAAAGCTCTGTAAAGAATTTATCGAATCGCTTATTGAAAATGGAATATCTGTAAAATATAATAGTTTATGAATAAGAATACAACAAATCTTATTAGATTCATTTGTTGCATAATGATATTCATGCATCATTTCTTTCTAGGTCACCCAATTGTACATGGTTTAGGGCATTTAGGATGTACCATATTCTTTTTCTTAAGTTCTTATGGGATAAGTAAATCTTTAATAAAAACACCCGTAAGGTTCTTTGTTTTCTTTAAGAAAAAAATCATCAAAATATGGCTTCCATTGATTATCGTTAATTTATTATCCATTATTGCTACTAATATTTTTTTTACTAACCAATTTTCATTCCCCATTTATGATATTTTTTGTGAAAAAATTTCATATGTTCCTATCACCTCATTCACAAAACTTATAGGTTTATTAATAGGATATCCTAAAATAGATTCTGTAACGTGGTTTTTAGATGTCCTGCTATTATCCTATCTGGGATTGTGGTATATAAATAATAAAAAAATACCTTTAAAATTTATTGTTTACTGTTTTATTTTATGGTTTATTATTGGATTTTCTATCATTAAATCTTATTATATTATTGATATACAAGGTATCTTAATTGGTCTTCTATATGCGAAATATGAACAAAGTATTAATATAAAACTACAAAAGAAACCTATTATAATTATGTTCTTTTTTTTATTTATAATTTTCTTTATTTTTGATATTACAACCTCAAATACTTTAGAAGGACGATATAATAAAATTATATCTTTAATTTATTCTCTTTCATTTTTGCCATTAGTCGCAATTTTTTCAACCAAATATAATGTTAAATTGCACATAGCTTCTTTTTTAGGAGGAATTTCTTATTTTATTTATCTTTTACATGTAAAAGTATCCTGTATCACAAATAATATTTATGGATCTAACAATTTAGGTATGTCTATATTATTTACAATTATATTTTCTAGTATTTTATATTATCTCAATCAATTTTTATCAAGACGCATCAATGAAAAACTATGATTATTTAATCGTTGGTTCTGGCTTATATGGAGCTGTTTTTGCTAATTTAGCTAACAAGAAAGGAAAAAAATGTCTAGTTATAGACAAACGTCCTCATTTAGGCGGAAATATATATTGTGAAAAAAAAGAAGGTATAAACATACACAAATATGGAGCTCATATATTTCATACAAATAATAAAGCTGTTTGGGATTTTGTAAATTCAATTGTAGAATTTAATAGATACACAAACTCCCCTATTGCAAACTATAAAGGTAAATTTTACAATCTACCTTTTAATATGAATACATTTTACCAAATGTGGGGAGTAACAACACCTGTTGAAGCTTTAGCTAAAATGGAGGAGCAAAAGTATGAAGCAATAAGAAAAATGCAATTAGACGGAGTTACATCCCCTCGTAACCTTGAGGAACAGGCATTAATTTTAATAGGAAAAGATATTTATGAAACTCTAATTAAAGGATACACAGAGAAACAATGGGGACGCAAGTGTGCGGATCTCCCTCCATTTATAATCAAACGTTTACCGGTACGCTTTATATTTGATAACAACTACTTCAATGACAAATATCAAGGAATACCTATAGGAGGATATAATAAATTGATAAACGGACTATTAGATGGTATTGAAACAAGAATCAATACAGATTTCTTCAAAAATCGATCACATTGGGAAAGTCTTGCCAATAAGATTGTTTTTACCGGTAAGATTGATGAATTTTATAATTATTGTTTTGGGCAATTAGAATATCGAACCGTACGCTTCGAAGAAGAAATTTACGATACCCCAAATTATCAAGGTAATGCAGTAATAAATTATACAGAATCTAATGTTCCATATACTCGAATTATCGAGCACAAACATTTTGAAATGTTTGGACAAGAAATATATGAATGTCCTAAAACAATCATTTCAAAAGAATTTTCAACAGAATGGAAATCTGGAATGGAACCTTATTATCCAATAAATGATAAGAAAAATAATGAACTTTATAATCAATATAAGACTTTAGCTGATAAAGAAAAAAATGTAATATTCGGAGGTCGATTAGCTGAATATAAATATTATGATATGGCTCCTATTATAGAAAAAGTACTAACAATAGAAAATATGTAAAATGGAAAAATTATTAACTGTAATCATACCTACATATAACATGGAAAAGCTTCTGAACAGATGTCTTGATTCCTTAGTTATTCCTTATCCATTAATGGATTTAATAGAAGTTATAGTTGTAATTGATGGAGCAACAGACAAGTCTTCACAAATCGCACATTCATACAACAAAAGATTTCCTAACACTTTTATAGTCGTTGACAAAGAAAATGGTAACTATGGTTCCTGCATAAATACAGGGCTCTCAAGAGCCAATGGAAAATATTTCCGTATACTAGATGCTGATGATGAATTCAATGTACAAGGATTTATCGAATTTATAAAAAAAATAGAAAATCTGAAAGAAAATATAGACATATTAGTTACAAACTATTGTACTGTATTTGATAACACCAACAAAATTGAATTTGTTAAAAACACTTTAGAATACAATAACATTAAGCCTTTCAATACTATTAATTTTTGGAATACTGGCAATTCTTCTATTGTTGCTATGCATGCCATTACTTATCGAACAAAATTATTAAAAGATATTGAATATCAACAACAGGTAGGCATAAGTTATACAGATACAGAGTATGTTTTTATTCCAATGTTATATGCCCAATCTATTGTAATGTTTGATATTAATCTTTACACTTACCATATGGGACGTGAAGGACAAACAGTAACAATGGCTCCAAGCAAAAAAAGGACAGCACAATACTACCAAGTTGCATCACGATTATTAAATCTATATATAAAACATTATAATGAAATAAACACTAATATCAGACATAACTTGCTTTGTAGTTTAAAAAACGTTATAAGATCATATTTCTTTTATAGCTTGATTTTTTTACCAAAAGAAGAAGATACAGAAGAGAAATTGAAAAATCTTAAGACCTTAATACATTCTGTTGATACAGAGTTTTGGTCTTACCTATTAAATCTCAAACAGTATGGAATGAGATATATTTATTTGTGGGATAACAAAGGTATTTATCTTTCAGAAAATAAGATATTCAATGCCTTATTAAAATTGTATTATTTATTAAAAAGGAAATAACATGATTCTGTGTATTTATTTGATTATTGTTTTTATAACATGTCATTATTATAATATAAGTAAATATTCAGAATTTATAGTTTCAGCTTTTGCAATATGTAGCAATTTTTTTGGTATCTTACCTGATCCTGAGCCATTAAAAACAGTAGATTTCTTTTCTTTGATTATATTTTTTTGCTTTACAAAAGATCGATTTAAAGTAGCAAATGACAAAATTGGAAAGATTTTACTTACAATTTTCCTATATGAATTTGCAATTGCCTGCTTGTCTATCGTAACAGGAGCTGAAACATTAATATATTCGATAATGGTATTAAGATTTGAAATATATTATTTTATATATTTCATTTTCAAAAAAATACCATATAAATTCGTAAATAGAAGTTTTAAAATTTTATATATAATAACAATTATTACTGGAATCTTATATTATTTGCAATTTCTTGGAATTACCGGTATTTTACAAACTAATGCAGAAATAGACAGTGGAGGATTTTATAATAGAATTGTCAATAAACCACTTTTAACAAGTATAATGTTCTTTTACACTATTTTCTATCGAGGAAAACTGAAATTTAGATGGATTATAGCTCTTTTTCTAGGAGGTATGATTATTCTCTCTCAAAATAGAGGAGAAATAATAGCTGTTTTCTTTGCTATTTTCATTACTATTTTATTTCTAGGCTATAAGAATATATTAAAAAAACTAATTATTCCTAGCCTTCTATTTTCTATAATATTTTTACCAATTATAACTTACAGATTTTCTTCACAAGGAAGTGTAGGAAGTGGATCCACATCAGAAATGTTTACGTCTATAGATATATTGACAGATAAAAGTAATCTTCAATTCGGATCTAATTCAAATGTAATAAACAATGAAGGAACTGCTGTGTATAGAGCATTAGTTACCAAAGAAAGAATAGATTACCTATCCCAATCAATATTTTATACACTCTTTGGCATAGGGACTGTGCATGAATATTCTAAAAGCGGACGAAGCCTGAATTTCAACTATGGTAATATAAACAGAGATGAAATAAATAATATAGATACAACAGATATAGCTTTCTTATCCCATGTAATCAGATATGGATTGACATATTTACTATTATACTTTATATTTATTTACATTTCATTTAAATATTTATGGAAACTCAAACAAAATGAACTTTTTCTTTGTTGCTTACTCGCACTTATATGTAAAGTAATACAAAGTCTAACTGGAGATTTTTTCTCGGGCATAAATAACATGTTTTTTATGCTTTTAATCCTATCACAAATAGCAAATAAATATCATCAAAATGCAAATAAGAAAAGAACTATTTATATTGCATGAACAATATATGCAATATAACTCCATAAGGTATAGAGTTGTAAGATTTGTATTACGATATATCTTAAATAGATTAAATATTATAGTTTGTTTTATTAGGTTTTATTTTATAAGAAAAAAACTGGTATATGATGAACAGAAATGTAATTATATAATTTCTTTGACATCTTTTCCCTCCAGGATGAATAACTTATGGTTGGTAATAGAGAATATGATTAATCAAAAGAATGTGTCAGAGGATTATATGATTATACTGTATTTATCCGAAGAACAATTTCCACGGAAAGTACAAGATTTACCTGCCAAGATAAAAAGTCAAATTAAAAGAGGGCTTATTGTTAGGTTTATGCCTGATGATTTAAGATCACATAAAAAGTATATATATGCATTTCATGAATATTCAGATCGATGTGTAATAACGATTGATGATGATCTTCTGTTTTTAGATGATTTTTTATCTGGATTAATTAAGGCACATAACAATTTTCCCAATTTGGTAATAGCTAATAGAGCAAGGGAAATAAGGCAAGGAAAAACATATTTACAATGGCCGCTGATATACAAAAAAAATGTATTGTTAGAAAATGTCTTAACAACTAATGGAGCTGGAACTTTATTCCCACCTAATAGTTATGATTTTCGGTTTGTTAATAGTGATTTAGTAAAAGAGATTTGTTTTACAGCTGATGATCTTTGGTTAAGTTTTATTTGTAGATTGAAATCTACGAGTATTTTTTATGTTGGAGAAAATATAGAATGCATTGATATTGAAATTCATCAGAAAGAATCGTTAAAAAGTATAAATAATAGCACAAAATTAAATGAAAATGATATTCAAATTAAGGCAATATCAGAATGGGCTTTAAGAACTCTAAAAAAGGATTTTTATTTAAACAATTATGAATGTTGAAAAGATTAAGAGATTATTTTTCCGCTTTTTAGGGAAAAATGTATATCCATCTATAAGAGAATATAAAGACCTTGGTATAAAGATTGGCACCAATTGCGATATAATTCGAAGTTATATTGATCCATTATTTCCTGACATTAGTGTCCAATAAAAATGGACTAGTTAAAAAATTAATCAAATAGTCCTTCAAAAAGGGGATAATCGAGTTCTTTGACATCGTTGAAATCAGTCTTATCGAACAGTTCACGCAAGTTAGTTTTGTCCGTTAGAGAGATGCTTAGAATCTGCAAAACTTCATAAGTTGAGCGCTTCAATTGCATATCGTGTTGGACAATAGCCACTAGACAGTAAGTGATGATTGCTACACTGATTTGAATGCGGACAGCATTTTCCGTTGTGCCCCAGAATCTTTTTATTTTAAGGTGCTGCTTGAGCCATTTGAAGAATAGCTCGACCAACCATCTTTTCTTGTAGAGATTAGCAACGTCCAATGCAGAAATATGTGTTGCGTTTGTCAGGAAAGTGA
>ERZ838483.48-NODE-48-length-139782-cov-6.042275_pt1 | contig 139782 bp, 119 predicted proteins | sample MGYA00519939_ERZ838483 | MGnify/ENA primary metagenome ERZ838483 (study PRJEB31850, sample SAMEA3708836) | human gut metagenome | biome: human gut; feature: human-associated habitat; material: faeces | place: China | collected 2014 ...
TTAAATAAAAGATTAAAAAATCAATCTACGAGAAAAATCTATTTACACAAAAAATCTGACAGTTTCTTCTAATTTTTAATATTTTCTTGAACAAATTCCACTAAATTAATATTTGGATATTTATCTTTTATTTGTCTTACTAAGGCGTTTTTTCTCTTCTTAGATAGCGGCTTTTTTAACTCTATCAAAGTAATTTGCTTATTTTTATTATCACTAACTGCAGTAACAGAAGATATTGCAGAGGACAGTTTACGAATTTCTTGATTACGTTTTTCTTGTTCTTGTTGACGTTTTTCATCAGCTTGTTCTTGTTCATGCTGACGCTGATTAATAATATTATTTACTTGTCGATCTAATTGATTTTCTGCATTGGGATTAACCTGAGCTACTTGTACAATATTCAGTGAATAGCCTTTCAGGTCATATTTTGTTAAGTTTGCTTTAGCCGCTTGAATTTTCTTAGCGTTAATTTTATCGCCTGAAACTGTAAGATTAATTATTTTTCCTTGCGTATCAACATTTTCCTTAATTAAATTAACATTGCCTAATTCATTAACAACAAGATTTTGAACATTTTGATCTACTAGAGTTTTATTCACTATCTGATTAGCTGACAAGATACTAGGAATAATTAAAATAATTACTACTAAAATTATCACAAACTCTTTAAAGGTCGGCTTGTGCAAGAAAAACAACTTAGATTGCTTAGTAGAATAACTTAACCACTTCATAATTTTTACACCCATGAATGCAGTCAAAATTATGAAAACACAGTTAATCAAAAATAAATAGCTTGATCCTAAAAAATATTTAAGATTACCTGCCGCAATTGAATACCCTATCGTACAGGCCGGTGGCATTAAGGCTGTTGCAATCGCTACACCAGGTACAATATTATTTGCTTCTTTTTTGCGAGCTCCGATTATTCCAGCGACCCCTCCAAAAAACGCAATCATCGCATCCCAGATTGTTGGTGAAGTTCGTGCAATAATCTCTTGACTAGCATAAGTCAAAGGAGAAAAATGAAAATAAATTGTAGATGCAGCTAAACTGATAATAATTTCCGCTAATAATGAAATTGTTCCTTTACGCAGTAAGTGAACATCATATAAAGCAAGACCTGTGCCAATTGCTAGTAGTGGTCCCATCAGAGGAGAAATCAACATTGCGCCAATAATAGTAGCTGTTGAATTAACATTTAGTCCAACACTTGCAATAAAAATTGCACAAGTCAGGACAATTAAATTTTCAATATTTAAAGTCCCATCGGCACTAATCTTAGATAAAAATTGAGAAGTTAAATAATTTTTTCGCTGGCGTATTATCATCTTATTTAGTCTAATCCTTATGAAAAAAGCACCGAATTAAGATTTCAGTGCAAAAATATAAAAATGTAGTTGAACACATCAATAAAATTATTATAACTTATTTGATTAATTTTTTGCTCTTATAACAATAATATAAAAATGAATTATCTGCTCCATTTCCTACTCGCAGTGCATCTACTTTATCATTATTACTTTTATCTTTTTTCTTTATAGCAACATAAGTGTGTCCTGAATCAGCTCTATCACTAGAAAGCCAACCATTGGCAGCAAAACCTGCTGTTTTATAAAATTTAAAATCAGTAGCTTCGTATTGAGAGGTACCAACTTTTTGAGCTAATTTATACCCCGACTTTTTATCAGTTTTAGCTAATTTTTTAGTCCACTTAATCGCTTGATTACTGCTCAACATTTTATATAATTTAATTTTATTAAATGTATGCGTTGTAATTTTAAGCTTCTTGATTTTGCCTTCATGCTTATAGTACCATGTTCCGCGAGTTTTCTTTGGCGTAGTAAATAAGTTCTTAGCTCCCCAGGATGCAGCATCTACTCTATTTTGACCCATTACAATAATAGCTAACATAAATAGCGCAGTTGTCATAAATATAATGAGTTTATTTTTCACGTTTATCACCTTCCCTTATATAACTGCTATTTTCATTATTTCATTAAAATATTTCATAAAAGTTAAAGGCGATGACAGTTTTTTTACTTCTTACTTACAAACGTAAAAAATCAATTACATTAGTTTTACCAACAAAAAAACGTATGCAATAAAGCCGTCTTAATTAGACCTAGCATAGCATACGTTTTTTATTTTATTTTTTAATTATATTAATTAATTTTCTCTTGAGTATGACTTAACATCTGCATCAATTTCAGCGATAAAGTCATCTAAACTCTTAGAAATTTCTTCATCAGTACCGTAACGACGTACGTTTACGCTACCGTTCTTCATTTCTTCGTCACCTAACACCAAAGTGTAAGGTACCTTTTGGGTTTGTGATTCACGAATCTTGTAACCCATCTTTTCGTTACGAGTATCAACTTCTGCTCTGAAGCCACGCTTAGCAAGTTCTTGACGAACCTTTTCTGCATATTCACCATGAGCATCAAGGTTAACTGGGATAATTTTAACTTGAACTGGAGCAAGCCAAGTTGGGAATGCACCCTTGTAAATTTCAGTAAGGTAAGCAATGAATCTTTCCATAGTACCAACAATACCACGGTGAATCATAACTGGACGGTGTTCTTCACCATCTTGACCAACGTAAGTTAAGCCAAATCTTTCTGGAAGCATGAAGTCAAGTTGGATAGTTGACATAGTTTCGTCATTACCCAAAGCAGTCTTAGTTTGAATATCAAGCTTAGGACCGTAGAATGCTGCTTCACCTTCAGCTTCAACATAGTCAAGGCCAAGGTCATCCATAGCACCCTTAAGCATCTTTTGACTTCTTTCCCACATTTCGTCATTTGCAAAGTACTTGTCAGTATTCTTTGGATCACGGTATGAAAGTCTGAAGTAGTAATCAGTAATATCGAAGTCCTTGTATACGTCCATGATTAACTTCAAAATCTTAGCGAATTCAGTTTGAACTTGATCCAAGGCAACAAAAGTGTGGCCATCATTCAAAGTCATTTCACGTACACGTTGAAGGCCTGACAAAGCGCCTGACTTTTCATATCTGTGCATCATACCAAGTTCAGCAACACGAAGTGGCAAGTCACGGTATGAACGAATGTGGTGCTTATAAATTTGAATATGTGAAGGACAGTTCATTGGACGAAGTTCAAGCATTTCGCCATCACCCATGTCCATTGGTGGGAACATGTCATCACGGTAGTGTGCCCAGTGACCTGAAGTCTTGTAAGCATCAAGGTTCATTAATACTGGAGTATAAACGTGTTGATAACCGTCAGCAACTTCACGGTCGATGATATAGCGTTCAACAACACGACGAATAGTAGCACCCTTTGGCATCCAGTAAGGAAGACCAGCACCAACCTTAGGATCAACGAAGAAGAGGTCAAGGTCACGACCGATAGTTCTGTGGTCGCGTTCCTTAATTTCTGCACGACGCTTCAAATCTTCCTTTAAAGCAGCTTCCTTGAAGAAAGCAGTACCGAAGATTCTTTGAAGCATTGGGTTGGATGATTTACCAAGCCAGTAAGCACCAGCAACTGACAAAAGTTTGAAGTGCTTAATCTTACCAGTGTTTGGCAATAAAGCATCAAAGCCAAAGTCAACGAAATCACCTAACTTGTAAGCATCAACCTTGTCAGCATCAATTTTCTTCAAAAGATCAGTCTTGTAAGGGTCATCCTTGAAAATATCTTCAAGTTCTGACTTGTCCATTACAACATGTTCAATTGCTTGACCACTCTTAACTAATTTTTCCATAGCCTTTTCAAGTTCTGGCAATTCAGTAACCTTAATTTGGTCATCTTTGTCAGTATCTACGTAAAAGCCGCCTTCATCAGCAACATGTTGACCCAAACGAAGTTCTGGGTACTTATTCTTAGCAACTGCTTCAAGAGCAAATGCAGCAGTAGCTCTTAAAATGTCTAAGCCTTCTTCATCCTTGTCAGTAAGAATAGCAACTTCAACATCATTGTCAATTTCATAATCAAGTGGCTTAACAACGCCATTTACTTTAGCACCAACGGCAGCTTTTCCAAGAGATGTAGCGATTGATGAAGCTACTTCCTTAACTGAAACAGCCTTATCAAAATCTTTCTTTGAACCGTCTGGCAAAGTAATTGAAAAACTCATATTTTTACCTCCAATAAAAAAATCCCAGTGCTAATAAAAGCACTGGGACGTGTTAATTGCGTGGTTCCACCCAAAATTCAGGTTAGCGTACGTCTAACCTCTCGTATAGATTGATAAAGGTATCCAGCCTCTTAAAATTCAATTTTGGGAATAAACGATTGGGGTGATTTTCTAATGAAGAACTTCCAGAACTAGGTCCTTCTCTCTGAGCCGAACATCATCATGTCTCGTTTAATTAACTTCAATTATACGCATCAAAGTGAACGATGCAAGAACTTTTTGAAATTAATGCGAAAAATTTCGTCGATCAGGACCGGAAACTACTACTTCTTTAGCTAAAAAACGTACTCGTTGCATTAATCTTTTAGCTTTAACTGGATCAGTTGCATTACGGGTTTCCTCAAAGTGTGACTCTAATGCTTCCATATCTAAATTAGAAGAGAAAAAGGTTGGCAAAACATTATCCATTCTTGCCTGTAAAATTACTCCTAAAACGTCATCACGTGACCACTGACTTAATGTTTCTGCCCCAATATCATCCAAAATTAAGATATCGCATTCAGCTAAATTCCTGATCTCATCTTGCAAGCTGTTATCACCAAAATGACTTGATAAACCTGCAATAAAAGTTGGAACATGTAAAAATACAACATTCCGATCAAAATTAGTTGCTACATAGTTTGCAAGTCCCGCTAGCATATAGGTCTTCCCGATCCCAAAGTCGCCCGACAAATAAAGGCCTTGTTGGTGAGGATCAGCTTTGTACTTTTTCAAAAAATCATAAATCAGGGTTAAAGCTTGCTGGCGATCATTTGTAACCTCAATATCACTTAAATTAACATCATGCAATTTAGCAGGCAGATCAATTAAATGAAGACGCCGCTTGGCTGCTCGTTGCTGATCTGCTACAATCTTAGCCTCGGTAGGTTTGTAACGTACATCAATTACTTTGCCGTTCAAAAATAATTGCGGAGCATAACCGGCCAGCACCTGATTCTGACTATGTTTTTGCGCATAATATTCATAGATATTGGCCATACTATTTCGAATCATCGCCTTATCTATTTTTTCCCTATTTGCCTGCAAAAACGCTTGCACATCTGGATCGTGTAAAGCAGTTTTCAACAGTTCTTTCTCATTACCTAAATTATGCTCTTTAACTATTTTTTTAAGCAAATCACCAATTGCTTCCATTATTTCACCTACCCTCTATTTACTTATTTTTCAGATCCTTAAAGATATCCTTCAGCTGTTCTGTTGACATACCTTCATTTTTAGCCTTTTTCTTGCTCCAATCGGTACCTTTTTCGACTCGCTTATTTTGTCGATATGACTGTCGACTTTTCTTTTTAAGAATATCGGCTTTACGCTTCTTCACATATTCAAGAGCTTGTACCCCAGTACTAATACCACCTTGCAGCCAATCATTAGCTATTCGATAAGCACGATTAGAAGTTACAACAGTATCGTAGGTCAAACAGGTATGAATCAAAATATTAATCAAATCTTCCGGCAAGCCATACTGCGTGTGCAGCTGATTAATAATATAGTTTTCGCCTGGAGCTACAATTCCACCCTTTTCAGTTTTTAATTTGTATAAAAATTCAGATGGGGAATTTTCATTAGCTTCGAGTAACAGTTTTCTATCATTAGCGTCCAAACCTTTGATAGTCGCAATAGCGCGCTTTTTGCCTTCTTCAATTTGTTTTTGAATGTTTTCCCTAGTATGCAATCGTTTATAATTTTCTGCTATGGTATTACTAATTTCATGCATGTTTAATTTATGTGTACCATGCAAACAGGGAACAGTCTCATCCACAAATTCCTGTTCCGATAAATTATATGTCTGTATTAAGCCCCGAATTTGGTTCTTTTTAATTTCTACTTCTTGAGCTGGAATTTGATAGACATTATATTGATCTTTAATCAGATCCCAATCAATTGGATCCTGGGCATTAATTTCAGCAGTTTCTACCTCAGGCACTTTATTTTCCTGCGCAGCTTCTATTACCTCATTAGATGGATTAATTGCTTCATCCCCTGGCAAGCGAAAAACATCAAAAAAGTTGGCTGAGACATCGCGCGCATTCTTGATTGGCTTTTCACGCAGTTTTGCTTCCTTAGCAAAAGCATGACTCAAGTCATGAAAGGTTGGGCTGCCAACTTTTTCTTTCAACAAACTTGCTAGCAGTGGTGTTGCAAAAAATTTGTCTGCACTAGGAACCTGTAATAACTTAAAAACAATGATATTATTGAAGACATTATCCGCTAAAAAAGTTTGCACTAAACCTACGGCTTCCAGTTTATGCAAAGAATGAAACATATCTTTTAAACTACAATCAAGTTGCTCCTGTAGTGAATAAATTCCCTTTGCATCAGAAACAATACCATATGGATCATAGTCATTGATCAAAGTCTGATACAAGGCAATTGCCACCGCACCAACCAAAGGCTGATACAGTTTAATCAAGATTTTCTCATTCTCTGGAAAAAGGGTAATCTTGTTGGCTACATAATAAAGATGCTTAGGATCAGACGTTGCAAACATGACTAATTACCCTTTCCTTTTTTGGCCATCATATCTTCCATTGTCTTCATAAAGCTAGACATATCCTTGAACTCACGGTAAATTGAAGCAAAGCGAATATAAGCTACGTCATCCAAATTAGCCAAATCATCCATGACATACTGACCAATCTTCTTAGATGAAATTTCACTAACGCCTTGTTTTCTTATCTTATTTTCGACACGATCAACCAATTGCTCAAATTGTTCACTACTGATTGGCCGTTTTTGTCCGGCTGCCATTACTCCGTGCAAAATTTTCTTTCGACTGAATGGTTCACGAGTACCATCATTTTTTACTACCAACAAAGGAGCAGTTTCCACTCGTTCAAAAGTAGTAAAGCGAAAACCACAATTTTCACATTCTCTGCGCCGTCTAATAGCCCGGTTTTCATCACTAGGCCGCGAATCAATAACGCGAGAAGCATTTTGATGACAATTTGGACATTCCATAGCTATCCCTCTTCTCTAATCTTTACCAATAATTGTGCTAGTTTATTCTCTAGTTCTTTTATTGTACCAGTATTTTCAATCACAAAATCAGCCAATTGCTCTTTTTTGACCATAGGCAACTGACTTTGCATCCGAATTCTTGCTTCTTCATCGGTTAAATGATTCCGCTCCTTCAAACGCTGTAATTGCATTTTCTCAGGCAAAGTAATCACTAAAACACCGTCAGCTATATCTTTCTTATCCATCCCTGACTCAAAATAAAGTGGGACATCAAGAATAACTATTGGTTGAGCTTGATATTGATTTAGCAATTTCTTTGTTTGCAAAAAAATCAACGGATGCGTTAACTCATTTAATTTAGTTAAAGCCCGCGAATCCTTAAATACCAATTGCCCTAATTTCTTTCGATTAATCGTTTGGTCATCATTTAAATACTCTGAGCCAAAATAATCTTTAATCGCCTGCCAAGAAGCTTGCCCAGGCTCCATCAAATCATGAGCAATCTGATCATCATCGATCACAGGAATTTTATTTGCTTTAAAAAACTGGTCCGCTGTACTTTTCCCAGTTGCAATACCACCAGTTAAGGCTAAAACATAGCTCATTAATAAACCACCTGACAATGTGGACAGAAGGTTGTCCCTCTGCCTGATACTTTAATCTTTTCTAGTTCCGTGCCACACTTTGCACAAGGTTCACCTGCATGACCATAAACCTTGAGCATTTCTTGATAGCCACCAACATTTCCGTTGGCATCTAAATAAGTATGAACAGTCGTCCCACGCTTTTTTGTTGCAATTTTAATAGTTTGGTTAATATTCTGCCACAGCTCTTTTGCTTTTTCTGACGGAATTTTATTTGCGGCACTCAAAGGATGAATTCCACTCTGCCACAGTGTCTCATCAACATAGATATTACCTAAACCTGCAACGGTTGTTTGATCAAGCAAGACATTTTTAATATTTTTCTTCTTACGGCTCAAGGCCTTGATAAAATAATCTGACGAAAATTCTATGCTATTAGGCTCAGGGCCCAGTTTGCCAATCCCCGTCACTTGGCGCTCAGTACCTGTTAAAATCAGCTGCATGCGGCCAAACTTACGCACGTCATTATAACGCAAGGCAGTTTGATCAGTAAAAATAAACTCTACGTGGTCATGCTTATCCTTAGGCGCATCGGGAGTGGTTAAATGATATTTTCCCTCCATGCGTAAATGAGAAACAATCGTTAAATTATCACTCAAGCGAATAAGCAAATACTTGGCGTAGCGATCAATATCGATAATCTTTTTACCAGGCAATTCAGATAAAAATTTTTCATGATCAGTCGCCACAATTTTTGGATACCACAAAATCACTTTTTTAATAGTTTTTCCCTTAACTAAAGGAAGCAGCGTTCTTCGAACTGTTTCAACTTCAGGCATTTCAGGCATTTTATCACCTACTTTGCATCATACCAATTGTGTCCCCAGCCAGAATCAGCAATCAATGGCACGTCCAACTTAACAGCTGATTGCATTACTTCAGGCACAATCTTTTTAATTGTTTCTAGCTCATCTTTTGGTACATCAAAAATCAATTCATCGTGTACCTGCACTACCATTTTAGTCTTCAAATGTAGTTCATCTAACTTCTTTTGCATGTTAATCATTGCAATTTTAATAATATCGGCAGCTGAACCTTGAATTGGTGAATTAATAGCAGTTCTTTCAGCAAAGGCACGAACAGTGTACTTCTTAGCGTGAATATCTGGCAAGTATCTGCGACGGTGCATAATTGTTTCGGCATAGCCTTTGTCACGCGCTTCTTGTACTGCTTTATTCATGTAATCCTTGATTTGAGGATATTGTTCAAAATAATTATCGATAAATTCTTGCGCACGTTTTCTAGAAATGCCTAAGTTCTTGGACAAACCATAATCGGAAATACCATAAACGATACCGAAGTTAACAGCCTTAGCGTGACGACGCATCAGTGGCGTTACTTGATCTGGTGAATCCAAGTGGAAAATCTTCATCGCGGTGTGTGAGTGAATATCGTATCCGGTCTTGAAGGCTTCTTGCATGTTTTGATCGCCCGAAACGTGAGCCAAAACACGGAGTTCAACTTGTGAGTAGTCGCAAGAGAAGATGTAGCCGTCTGGTTCGCTTGGCACGAAGGCCTTTCTGATTTGCTTTCCTTCTTCGGTGCGGGTAGGGATGTTCTGCAAGTTAGGATCCACACTAGAAAGTCGACCAGTCGCAGTCAAGGTTTGCAAGTAACGCGTGTGAACACGGCCATCTGATTGGATAACGTCAAGCAGACCCTTTACATAGGTAGATTGAATCTTGGCAATTTGACGGTAATCCAAAATTTCACTAACGATTGGACTTTGCGTCTTTAATTGATCCAAGACTTCAACTGAAGTTGAGTAACCAGTCTTGGTCTTCTTGATTGGTGGTAAACCAAGCTTTTCAAACAAAATGTGACCTAATTGCTTAGGTGAATTCAAATTGAACTTTTCACCAGCTTGACTGTAAATCTTGTCTTCGAGTTCCTTCAATTTAACGGCAAATTCATTTTGCAGTTGAATTAAAGTACTTGCTTCAACCTTCATCCCGTTCATTTCCATTCTGGCTAAAACGCACGCGGTTGGAATTTCGATTGTTTCAAATAGGTCGTCTTGTTCATGATCCTTGAGTTTTTCAAGCAGTGGCTTCTTAAGTGATTCGATAGCATTGATCTTAGAAGCTAAGTGGTTGAATAATTCATCATCGTCATCAGGGATGTGCTCACTCTTACCTTTGCCATAAACTTCGAGGTCAGTCTTAACGGAGTAATCACCATAAAGGTGAGCAATTTCACCAAGGTCGTTAGAGTTATTTTCATTATTGATCAAGTAGGATGCCAAAAGCATGTCGTAATCAAGGCCGTGAGTGTGAATGCCCAAACGATGTGCAGCAACCATTGTTCTCTTCAGGTCAAAGACATTCTTCTTAATTTTTTCGTCTTCTAAGATGTGCTTGAGGTTATCTTCTTCAAGCAATTCCACGTCTCTTGAAACATAAATCTTGTCGTTGATCTTCAAACTGAAGCCAACAAAAGGAGCTAAGTGATAGTTGGCACCAAGCATTTCTAAGTAAAATTCAACGGTGTCATCTTCAGTAGCCTTAACGTCTTTAACGTTGTCGTCGTTTAAAACAGTGTATTCAACTTTTTCAACTTCGGTACCATCTTGACCAGCACCTGAAGCATTTAAATCAGCTAAGAACTTACGGAAGTTCATCTTTTCATAGAATTGACGCAGCTTTTCATAATCAACTGGCTGACGTTCTATATCATCAATATCCAGAGTTACCGGTGAATCACGGTCAATTGTGGCAAGTTTTTTAGCTAAAAATGCTTTGTCCTTGTCACGAATTAAACGCTCTTTACGCTTAGATTTCTTCATTTCATCAATATGATCGTATAAGTTTTCTACTGAACCATATTCTTGAATCAAATTAGAGGCTGTCTTAGGACCGATACCTTCAACACCAGGATAGTTATCGGAATTATCCCCCATCAAAGCCTTCATATCAATGAATTCAGTTGGAGTGACGCCGTTAACTTCCTTCATATGTTCAGGTGTGTAGGTTTCAAGTTGAGAAACTCCTGATTTAGTTACTTCAACAGTAGTTGAAGGCGAAGCAAGTTGAGTTAAGTCGCGGTCACCAGTTACAACGGTAGTAGTAAAGTCGTTTTTCTCGCCCTTATTGACAAAGGTACCAATGATGTCATCTGCTTCGTAGTTCTTCAATTCATAAGTTTTAATGCCCAAGTTATGAAGCATTTCTTGAATATAAGGCATTTGTTCGAGCAACTCTTCTGGAGTTTTGGCACGTCCACCTTTATATTCTCCATACATCTTTGTTCTAAAAGTTACTTTTCCTGCATCAAAAGCTACCAAAATGTGAGTTGGATCAACGTCCTTCAAAAGGACATCAAGCATATTTTTAAAAGCATAAATGGCATTAGTGTGCAGGCCGTCCGGACTTTTGAAAGATTCTAGTTGACGATAAAGAGCGTAAAAGGCTCTGAAAGCTACAGAGTTACCATCGATTAGAAGTAATTTTTTATCTGCCATTTTATTCCCCTTTTTAATAATTGTCTCTATACTTACTTATCTATTTTACCAGTTTCAAGGGTAATCTTTTAATAGGAAGTTTAATGGAAAAGAAAAAAGGCTTCACTTTTGTGGAGTCTTGATCATAAATCCTTTTTATTACACTAAAACAGTCCCTTTAGTAGAGAACGTCCAAAAAAGCAGCCCTAAAATAGGACGACTTCAAAGCATTTAATTAATTAGACCTGAAAGAGGTCTATAACTATTAAAGCACAAAACTTTTTCCAGTCCATCAAATTTATAAAATAAAATTATGATCAGCATCGGTAATATTGGAGACTGTAAAATATTTTGTGTAAGGATGAATATTTCCTTAATTTTATTTCCCTGAATATTAGAAAAAGGAATCCTTTTCCCGTATGATTGATTTGAACGAAAAACATACTAGAAAAGGGATTCCTTCATGAATGATTTTACCAAAGATATGGCTAATGCTCTATTCAATCAGGATAAAATTAATGATTTATTTAGACAAAAGCTCCAACAGGCTGTCAATGACCTGCTTGAATCCGAATTGACTGCCTTTTTAGGCTACAATCCTTATGAGCGCGATGGCTGGAATACCGGAAATTCTAGAAATGGGGCTTATTACTGCAATGTTGATACGCAATTCGGACAAATAGAAATCAAAGTTCCTAGAGACAGAAACGGTGAGTTTCATCAACATACTATGCCAGATTATAAAAGGCATACTGATGTTTTAGAGCAAACTGTTATCAAGCTCTATTCCAAGGGTATCACAACCCGAGAAATCGCTGATTTGGTTGAGAAAATGTATGGCGGCTATTATTCTCCAGCTATGGTTTCCAATATTTCTAAAGAAATGATTCCCAAAGTTGAGGCATATCATTAGCGACATCTGTCAGATAAGTTCTTCTGCGTTTATCTCGATTCCACCTATATTCCTCTTAAGCGGGTCACTTATGAGCGCGAAGCAGTTTATATCGCCATCGGTATCAAACCTAATGGTCATAAAGAAGTGATCGACTACTGTATTGCACCTACTGAAAATATTGAGATTTGGAGCGAAATGCTCAAAGGCTTCAAGAGTCGAGGCCTTGAACAGGTAGAGCTTTTCTTGTCTGACGGAGTAGTTGGCATGAAAGAGGCTATCTGCCAGTCCTATCCTAAAGCGCATTTTCAACGCTGCTTAGTACACGTCATGCGTAATATCAGTGCCAAAATGCGGGTTTACTATCGACAAAAAGCACTGGATGAATTCAAGCAGATTCATACTCAGTCAAACGAAGAAATGGCTGTACAGGTGCTGCATGAATTCTATCAAAACTGGGAAAAAGCCTACAAAAACGTAGTTAGAGATCTTAGACAGGTTGAGCCTGATCTGTTAACCTTTTACAACTATCCGCCAGCTATTAGAGCTTCAATTTACTCAACTAACATGATTGAATCCTTTAACAACAGGCTTAAGCGGAAAACCAAGCCTAAAACAAAATTTCCAACTGAGCAGTCGCTTGACACCTTTATTGGAGTTCAGGCAATGGATTACAATGACCGTTACTTTAACAGGATTAATAAAGGATTTGGGCAAGTTCGAGACATCCTAGAATCCTATTTTGATTAAAAGATAAATAAAAAAGTCAATCAACGAGAGAGATTATTTACACGAACTTCTTGACAGTCTCAAAGATTCTCTATAGGGATGCTGTTTTGCTGTCTTGTAACATGTTTTTAAATAATATTAATTCATAAACCTCAATGATTACTAATGCAACCAGATTTTGGCTTTTCAAAATAGACGCACTATAAATATTTATGAGAATGCTGAATAACTTCCATATTAGTTCAGTGTTCTTATCCTATAATTTTTAAAGTTGAGTACAGAAAAGCTTGGCAAAAATGCCAAGTTTTTCTGTACTTTTCTTATATTTTCATTGTACGCAAAAAGCTCGGCTTGTTTGCCGAGCTTTTCTGTATTCTTGCAGAATTTATAAAGGTTCAACAGTAAGTTCATGAACACCAGCAGCTGGAATCCATTTATTCTTACCAATCTTATACCATTCACCACCGTTAGTGGTTGCAATAGCATAAACTCTCACTTTAGTTCCACGCGTCAAATGTTTCTTAGTCATTTTACCATTAACATTGTTATAAATAGCTAATTTATTAACCCATACAATTGCAGTAGTCTTCCTCTTCTTAGATAAATGTTTCAGCTTAACGTTTTCGAGCTCACCCACTTTAATAGTAGTAGCAGCCATAATCCAACGATTAGTACCAATTCTGTACCAAACTTGACCATCAATCTTCTTGGTCTCTAAAACCGTCAAGGTAGTATCATGAGCCAACTTCTTTTCTTTAGTCAAATTACCTTTTGGCAAAGTATAAACTTGAACTGCATTAGCTTTTATGATTACTTGGTAGAAATCATTATAAGCGTAGTCATCATAAGTGTAATCATCACTTGTAATAATTACTGTAGTAACTTGATCACCTGAAATAGTGTTCTTTGAGCCGTCTGGATAAGTGATTGTAGTATTACCTTGATCATCGACGTTAGTAACCTTGCCTGCTGGATTACTTTCTTGAACGTTATCCTTAACCTGACCCTTTTCATCATCGGTTAAGTTACTGTTATCACCAACAGGAATCTTTGAAGCAGGAATCACAGGCTTATTCTCAGATGCATCAGTTTGACCGTTATTTACATTGTCAATTGCTTTATTGATAGCATCAGTGGCTTCATCAATATCCTTCTGACTTGCATGCTGATTGTTCTTGACTTGGTTACCATGATCGATTGCTTTATTCAAATCATCACGATTCTGATCTGAAGTATTGTCATAGTTGCCACTAGTCTTAGCAGAATTACCATTATTGATAGCCTTATTTAGATCATCTTTTGAAGTTCCTGTAGTGGTATTTTTACCAGATATTACATTCTTTGAACCATCCTGATAAGTAATTGTGGTATTACCTTGATCGTCAACGTTAGTAACTTTGCCATTCGAATTACTCTTTTGGACATTGTCTTTAACCTGACTCTTTTCATCATCGGTTAAGTGACTATGATCACCAACAGGAATCTTTGAAGCAGGAATTGCAGGTTTGTTATTAGCTGCATCAGTCCCTTGGTTCAAATTATTGATATCATCACTGATCTTCTTAGCAGCGGCATCAACATTACTTTGACTAGCCTTAGGATCTTGGTTAAGCGTTTCAGCATCAGTAATATCTTTGTCTAACTGTCTACGTTTAGCATCAGAAGTATCTTGGTAATCTGAACTATCAGTTTGAGTCTTATGCCCTTTACGGATGGCTTCATTTAATGCTGTCTTATCAGTGTCTTTTCCGCTTAAACCATTGATGGCTGTTTCAATTGCTGAAGCATCCGCATCAGCTTCCTTTTGCGTTAAGCCACTCTGGGTCTTGGCTGTTTGACCTGCCTTAATAGCCTGGTCTAATGCGCCCTTGCTTTCGTCTGAACTGTTGGCGTATTTAGAACCAGCTTGGGCGGAAGTACCGTCGCTAATGGCTTGATTCAACTTATCTAAGTTGGTTGGTTGACCCTTCAAACCATTGATCGCATCTTTAATAGCCTTGGCATCTTGATCGGCGGTGGCTTGGGTCAAAGGTTTATTATTCAGATCCGTAGCAGCTTTGCTGAGGGCATTATCCAAGGCGCTCTTATCGTCGTCATTGTCGTCGTTGTAGTAGCCGGCACTCTTTTGAGCTGCTTTACCTTGACTGATGGCTTCATTTAATGCTGTCTTATCAGTGTCTTTTCCGCTTAAACCATTGATGGCTGTTTCAATTGCTGAAGCTGCTCCTTCAAATTGGTCTTGAGCAGTGATACCTGAACTAATGACATTAGTACCAGCGGTCATTGCATCGGTTAAAGCCTTTTGCTTATCATCTGTATCGTTGTAATACTTAGCAGTACTTTCAGCATTTTTACCATTGATCAATGCTTGAACCAAATCATTAGTATTAGCCAATTCATTAATGGTATTTTGCATATTAGTAGGTGCATCTTTACCATATAATAATTTTGAAGCATCATTTCCGTCTGCAATCGCTTTAGTTAAAGCACCGTCAGCTACTTTTGGTGTGTCAGTATTGTCAATCAAAGCATTGGCATTTTTAAGATTATTCTGTAAATCTTTTACTAATTGGGGATCAATTTTAACTTTGATATTCTGTGAACCATTAGCAGTACCAATTGTGATTATCTTAGGTAATTCACCACCAGCTAAAACCCAACCTTGAGGCACTTGACCAGTAAAGTTTTGAGTTGTACCCTTCTTCCCAACATAATTCTGAGAAGCAATAACATTTTCATCACCATCTACATAATTTACTGTTTGGGTAAATTGATCAGGTCCAGCAATTGGGGTAGAAAGTTGATTAAACGTCGGTGCACTAACACTTTCTGTACCCTTTACCACTTGGCCTTTAGTATCGGTCATGAAATTAGTGAACAGTAATTGAGGTGTAGTAGTTGTTTTACCGATTTCTCTCAATAAACCGGTCAATGACATCTTGCTGCCATCACTCAACTTATCGTTTAAATGATAAATAGTTCTAATAACTAATGGACGACTACCCAAAATACCATAGTAATAATTACCTAAATGAGTGTCTTCTTGACCCGAAAAAGCACCGTCTCCATTTTGATCAAGTAAAAGTTGGTGCTTATACGTTGAATCATTGTCATCAGTTGCATCTGGTAATGCTCTCACTTGACTCTTATAACTTGCCCCAGAATCAGCAACACTACCAAAATCAATTTGACTGATTTCCCCACTCTTAATATAAGGTAATAACTTGGGATCGACGCCATAATGATAGGTCCAGTCTTTGACCTTCTTGTTTGCATTACTATCCCAACGGTTTAAATAGTTATCAACAACAATAGTTTTGTTTGTAGAATCATAATAAACATCATCATAACCACCAACAAAACTATGTGTACCGTCTTCATTCAGATCTGCTGTCGAAACACCGTAATTTTTTTCAGCAGCCATTATTTGATTATCTTTATCAGTGTTGAAGTAATTTGTATTAAATGTTGTAGCAATAATTGAATGGGGTTCATAAACATCATTTGCAAACTGCCTACCCCATCCCCAAACATGACCTGTTCCTGTTTCATCTCCTTCGTAAGAGACATAACTTCTGTATGCTAAAGGATCTTTATTAGTATCTACCTCATTGTTCTTATTTAAAATATCAGCTTGCTTTAGAACATTAAAAATTGAATCCTTAAATATAATGGCCCCTGTTTTTTGAATATGACCATTAAGAACACCACCTAATACCCAAGTCATTTGAGTTGCATCTTTAAAATTTGCCCGCCAAACATTAGAATTAGTGTCTTTCTTGAATTTAACAGGAGTTTTACCTTTACCCTCATCAATAGAAATAGAATCGATTTGATTGCTTAACCGATCATCAATTTGCCAATTTAAATCTAGATTATTTACACCACTAACTGCGTCATGAACATATACATTTAAATCAAAATTCAATTCCTTTGATTTGTTCTCAACTGCTTTACCTGTTTCGTCTAAAAGCGTTGGTTTTAATTCATCAGGAGTGATATTTACTTGTTTAATACTACGTGCCGTATCACTAAGTTGCTCAGTTACTTTACCCAAATGTTTAGGATCAGAATATTCATTTAATCCTATAATTGTTGAACGTGAATTAGTTTCAGTATTATTATCACTTGAGCCATGAGATGAATTAGCATCTTCTTCTAAAAGGCTGGCTTCATATGCTGCAAAAGGATTTACATTGGTTTGATCTGCAATTTTAGTAGTATTTACTGTTTCTGTGCCATTAGACTTTTGCTTTATCCCTTTTAAACCTACCTCTGATAAATCAGAACCTCCATTATCTGAATTACCAGAATTGATATAATTAGTAGCATTGCTAGATCCAGCATCATTAGTGTTGTTTTCTACAGCTGCTGATGCATCTGGATGTGTAGGTCCAGTCTGACCTTGATCTGTGGCTTTCGACTCTCCAAGCTCAGTCGGATTTTGGGTCGTCTCAGCCTTAACAGTCTTATTATTGCCACTCATAAAAGTTAAGCCCAATAAAACTGAACATACTCCAATATTTAACTTACGTAAACTAAATCTTTGTTTTACTCTATCAAAATTATTCCCTTTTTTAAACATAGTCTCTTCTTCTTTTTAAACTCCCAAAAAGATATACTTTTTAACAACAAATAAAATTTTAACAATCTAAGCTATATAAAACAAGGAAACTGTCAAATAGTTTGTGTAAATAGATCTTTCTGGTAAATTGATTATTAATATTCAATTTTGTCCTCTTCCTAAAAAATAAAAGCTCCTAGCTACACGAGCTAAGAGCTTTATTAATTCAAACATTATCTGAAAGTATTATTATCATAAATTCATTATCAGAAGTATTTCAATTCTTCACATGGATTTTACCTTATATTCTTAAACCATCTAGCATCATTTCTTAAAACGGTCCAATAATGTCCACCGATCATAAATTGCCATGGATAATGAGTGCCCGGGCACCGCAATCTTAAATATGTTCCCTTCTTAATAGGTGTTTTATGAATAAATTTCATTTGATACATATAGGCACCCTTAGGTACATATGGCTTATATCTATAGACCTTCTCAGTAGTTTTTACAGTATGCCACTTTTCAGAATACTTGCTTATAGCCTGAACCGGTTGAGCAGTTGAAACACTTACACCAGCAAATGTTAAACAAATCAATGCCAGCAACATCGTTATTTTCTTCATAATATTCTTTTCTCCTTTACTCCCAATACAAGCCTATTATATAAGAGAAAATTTAGTATGACCTAGAATGTTATTAACTTATCAAAAAAGCCCTTAGTTTTCACAACTAAGAGCTTTTTAATTATCTTCAAAACCTCCACTTACGTGGAGAACACTAATTACTCGTTCTTCTATTAAAAGTCGCTTCAGGATCACCTCCACCCACGTGGAGAAAAATATATCATCGATCCCTTTCTACTCGACCAAGTGTTCGTATTAATTATATCAAATCCCACCAAAACAAAAAAGCCCCAACCGGGACTTTCTTCACACATCTAATCTCTCAAAGCACGATTACCAATATCATGGCGGTAGAAACAATCTGGCAGATCAAGCTTGCTCAAATATGAATAAACATTATCTTGCGCCTGGACTAAATTGTCAGCTTCCGCAATCACCATGAACAAGCGGCCGCCATCACCTATCAGATTATCCAAGTCGCCTTTCACATTGGCATAATCGATATAAGTATTAGTGCCTTCAGGCAACTTGCCGATCTTCACATTAGATGCCGGATGCGTTGGATAGCCTTTGCTGCAGACAACCACGCCTAATATAGAGCTATTATTTTCCTCAATCTCAGGCAGTTTTTCATGATTTACTGCTGCATCGATCACTTGCGCAAAGTCATTTTTAACACGAGGCAAGACAACTTGCGTTTCAGGATCGCCCAAGCGGACATTATATTCAATGACCTTCGGACCATCTTCAGTTAACATTAAGCCAATGTACAAAACGCCGCAGTAGTGATAACCACCTTGAACTAGTCCATTCATTGTTGGCTTCACGATCTCGTCGATCATTCTTTGACGATCTTCTTTTTTTAGTTGTAGCAAAGGAGAATATGATCCCATACCACCGGTGTTTGGCCCCTTATCGCCATCACCAACTCGCTTGTGGTCTTGCGCCATCGGCAAAATTGTAAATTGATCTTCAGAAACAACCACAAACATTGAATATTCCGGGCCAACCAAGCATTCTTCAAGAACGACAGCAGTTTGACCACCAGCAAACATTTCTCTGATCGTTTCTTCTGCCACATCTTGATTCTTAGCAATGGTTACGCCCTTGCCGCCAGCCAAGCCATCTTCTTTGATAACCACTGGATAAGTAAAATCCTTCAACCCGGCAATACAAGTTTCAGCGCTAGTGAAAGTTTCGTAGCGAGCAGTTGGAATGTTGTATTTGCTCATAAAGCGTAAAGCATAATCTTTTGAGCCTTCCAGTTGTGACGCTTTTTGGTTAGGACCAAAAATCTTTTGCCCTGCCTTTTCAAATTTGTCGGTAATGCCGGCACAAAGAACATTTTCCGGACCAACAAATGTCCAATCGATATTATGGCTTTTGGCATCTTTAGTTAATTTTCTAACTGGTTGACCATCACGATTAGTATCTTGGCCATCGGATGGAGTGACATAACCATTCTCCAAATCATAGCCACGTCTCTCTAATTGATTTGCGCGAATATCTTCACCATTAATTTGTCCAACAACTGGACCTAAATCTGGATAAGTACGACCAAACATAATTTTCTTTCCCCTCTTGTTCTCAATTGTTACTACAAGTATAAGTTGTGCAAAAGAGTGTGAAAATTACTTAATGTTGATGCTGGTATACGTTAAGAGTATAAAAAAGCTCAATCCTCATTTGAGAATTGAGCTAATTTTTATTTATTCATATTTCTTATCGTCGCTGGCATCCCACACCTTTTTCAAAGCAGGAACCTTACCCAAGTCGGTCATTTCATCCTTGCCAACCACGATCAAGTTGTTAGGGCCTTGAGCCAATTGGTTAAAGCTGTCTAAACTCTGGTTTCTGAAGTAACCTTCGCCAGCCTTTGACAAGGCTTCTTGCATCTTTTGTACACGATAAGCATCGGCATCAGCCTGCGTCTTAACAGCTTCAGCGTTGGCCTTAGCAGTAGCAACTAAAGCATCATTTTTAGCTTTTGTAGTCATTTCAATAGTACGAGCTTCACCTTCGGCTTTAGCAATTGCGGCAGTCTTTTCACGGTCGGCAGTAAGTTGTTTGTCCATGGCACGTTGAATTTCAGCACTTGGTAAAAGTTCATCAACGTTGACACGAACGACCTTGATACCGTAGATATCAGTCAGGTCACCAGTTGCAGTGAAAAGTTGATCGTTAATTTCCTTAGTTGAGCCAAGGGCTGCGTTCAAATCCATACGACCAATAATGTCACGCAAGTGACCACGGATTAATTGCACCATTGATTCAACTGAGTCGGTGTTGTTGTAGAAGTAACGGTATGAATCAGTGACCAAGTAGTTCAAAGTTAAACTAGTAGAAATTTCAGCGTTATCTTTGGTAATAATTGAGTACTTAGAAATCTCAAGTGGTTGAAGTGCTAATGGAACTTTGCGAATTCTTTGGAAAAGTGGCCAGACAAAGATAAATCCAGCTTTTACTGTCTTAGAATACTTACCCAAGGTTTCAACCAAACCTTCATTATTTTGTGGAACGATTCTAAAACCACAACAAACATACACAATAACTAAAACAACAATAATGCCAATAATAATTCTTGCTATCATAATTTTTACCTCAAAACTTAGTTGTCTTTCTTTTCATTCTTTTCCGCATCAAGCCTCTTGGCGATATCTCCAAGTAAATCTTCCCTTCCGCTCAATGTGTTCAGGCGCTCGTCAAGCAGTTTGGCGTATTCATACTTATTCATTTGATTCAAATTATCCCATGCATTTGGAATCTCAACTCTAAAAGGAATTCCATTATGCAGAATAATCTGATCGTAGAACATGTTAATTGCTGTCGCCGAATTCAAACCCAGCTTTTTCAAGATTGCTTCTGCCTTTTCCTTCTTTTCTGGATTCATTCTGACATAAAGTCCTGCTGTTTTTTCTGCCATAATTTTTACTCCTTTCTGAATTTGATACTATTATATATCTTTTGCATATAAATTGCATATATTTTTGAAAAATATTTTATTTTGAATTAATCGATCTTAATAGCTAAAAATAGGTTTGGTTTTCAGAGTATACTTATATATATTTATAGAAAGTGAAAATGAAGGAAACAACAATGAAAACTAACAGAAATTCAAAGATTAAGAAAAACAAGTCTAACTTTTGAGATACTCTTCCTCAAATCAATAACAAAGAAAAAAGACAAGAAATTGAAGATTTAGGTTATAATCCTTCCGAACAACGTGCTGTTGGTAAAGAAAGAATTACTGATTAATATGAATAAAAAGTGCTGATAGTCTTCATAAGCAAAGACACATCAGCACTTTTTTACTTGGTTAAATTTTTATTATTCTACAAATCAGTAATATGGAAAATTTGGTTTTCCAAAGTTCTTAACTTATATTCTCCACCCTTAATGTACTTTTGGTGGTAAGCCACAGTTAAGTAAATATCATTTGCGGCATTAACATGGATACTTTCCATTTCACTGTAACGATCTGGTAAATCAATACCATCAACCATAGCTACTTGCCAGTTATCACTGTTTGTTTCACCCCATGGGAACTTAACAATCTTACGTGACCAAGTAGTTACTTCACCAGTTTCATGGTTAATCTTTGGTGACAATTGGTTAGAAATATAGATATTCTTGTCATCATCAATAGCATAGCCTTGAACTGAATCAATCATTTGTGGCATTTCTTCATCTGGAGCAACACTTGGATTATCGAAGTTGTCGATGTGGAAAGCACTCAAGCAATGTAAATCAGTGATTGGCGTGTTCTTAGTGCCATTTTCATTCAACTTTTGGTTTACTTCATTTAAGTCAAACAAACCAAAGTGACCTGAACCATCATCCCAAATTGAAGCAATCATGAAGTACTTGCCATTTGGTGAAACTGAAGCTTCTACTCTGTGCAAGTGATCATGACCATCATAAGGAACGTCGGTTACGTGATTCAAGTGTGACAAACGTGGAAGTTGTGTATTTGAAGTATATCTTTCTGGTAAAAGTCTTGGGTACTTTACTCGTGCAATTTGAGTAGTCCAGTTGCCTGAATTTGGTTTAGCACCTACGAAATATTCATCCTTGTCATTAGCTGGTACCCAGGTTTGCGTGTGGCCAAAGCCCATCATTACTAAGTGTGGATCAGTATAATCGATGTTCTTGGTTAAACCTTCATGTTTTCTATAAACCAACACATCATGTGCACTGTGAAGAAGTTGCAAGGCAAAAACATGATCACCATTTACTACACCAACTTGTGCTACAACATGGTGCATCCCATTCAAGCGATAAACCAAATGAGGTGTAATACTTTTAACCATTCTTATTTATCTTCTTTCTTTATATCTATTCATTTTCGCTTATACATAAATTATATCCTATCATCAAAAAATAGATTGACTTTATGCCGATCATTTCCAATAATTAGAGCAAATTTTTCTTGGAGGGAAAATTATGAAAAGAAGAACAACACTTTTATTGTCGAGTGCAGTAACCATTGCGGCATTATTTAGCTTCAACTCAAAAGTTCAAGCTGCGGCTGATCCTACGATCAAGGCAACAAATTACAACATGACCGTGAAACGGTAAGTGGAATTATCACCCATACTACGATGCTGGTGAAAACCGCAACAGTGCTGTAAGCAATTTCCACGTTAGCTTCTTCGCACCAAAGAGCTACAAAGTTGCCGCTTCTGGTCAAAGCACAACCAAAAATGGCAAAACTACAATTACCGCCAACAACATGCGTGAGTTCGCAATCGCTGCTTCCAACAAGTTCAAGGTTGACCACGCTTATGCAAACGGCGTAAGAATCAACGACTACTACCTTGCAAGCAAAAACAGCAAGCAATACAACAAGCTTGCTTTGATGACTGCCCAAGACAGTTTCCACATTTTTACCAAGAAGATCGGCAAATATCCTTACAAAGAAATCGATATTACTGAAGGCTTGCTTGGCAAAGATACCGGTGGGATGGAATATCCTGGCTTGATCATGATCGATGCCAGCGGCTTTTTACAAAAGAAGCACCCACTTGATAGATATAATGAATTAACTGAAGATGTTTCTCACGAAGTTGGTCACCAATGGTTCTACGGCACTGTCGGCAGCGACGAATACATGGAACCTTGGCTTGACGAAGGTCTTACCAAGCTCCTTGAAAATGGCGTTTACGATTTGACCTACACTAAGAGTAAGGCCTACTGTGCTAAACTGATGCACAGCAAGTTCTATACTCGTAAGAACGTCAAGCGTGCTAACAAAATCTTAAAAGAAAATGCTAACCAATTCATTAATAAAAATCAAAAGGCCAACTACATCAACTACCCTGTTAATAATCCACCAAAGGGCGTTGACACTGAAGACATGGCTTACGAACTTGGGATGGACTTCCCTGCTGTTTTAAAGGTTGCCATGGGCGAAAACAAGTTCTTCGATGCTTTACACGATTACTACTAAACTTACTACTTGAAACAAGCAACCACGCAAGACTTCTTGAACATTATCCGCAAGTACGATAATTCAAAGAAGGTTAACAACGTGATCAATAAATTTATTGATCCTAAGTACTTAAGTGAATAAAATCAAATAATCCCGAAAACGTTTGAGTTTCGAGGTTATTTTTATAGTCTCATAAGTGCTAAAATCAACTTAATGGATTATTACAAAGGAGAAAAAATATGACTACTAAAAAATTAGCAACTATCGCAGCAGCTTTATTAATCAGTGTTGCACCAGCAGCTGCCATTATCAATCAACCTGTTCACACAGTTCAAGCAGCTACGCAATCACAAAAAGGTAAAGTTACTCTCAAGAAATCCTTTAACGGCACAGTTCAAGTCTTCAACAGCAAAGGCAATGCCACTACCACTACCCAAAAAGTCAATGGCAAGAAGATGACTGTTGCTTCAACGGTTAAATCAGGCTCAAGTTTTAAATATTATGGCAAGCCTATCCTGATCCAAGGTAAAAAAGTAGATGCAAAAACTTCTAAGAACTACCACTACACTACCGCTTCTTACGTTAACATCGGTAAAAAACGCTACATCAAATCTTTGAATGTTAGCTCAATGGATGGACAAAATGTTTTAATCTTGAGTTCCAACTCTCGCATTTATGATAAAAACGGTCACCGCACTACTTTCAATGGTTTGTCACTCATCCCTAAATATATGTTAGTTAAAACACCAGCTAAAACCCACGCCACAACTAAGAATGACGTATTTTTCTACTTTGCAAATCTTAGCGAATCTAAGAAGAGAAGTTTGAATACAACCACTATCAAGGGCAAGCCATTTTATGCTTTAGGCAACGGTGCTTATATTTATGCTTCAAATGTTGGCTTTGTCAACGGCAACACCCTTTACCAAGCTTCTGGTACTACTACCGCCACTATTTTAAACAAAATCCATGTTTTGAATAATAAGCTTAAGTCAACCAGCAAGTTGCTCAAGATTGGTCAAAAAGTTAAGGTAGATGCCACCAAGACCACTGGTGAAGGTGATGAAGCTGGCCTTTACTTCAGAATTGCTGGCACCAAAGGTAAAAACGCACAATACATTTACTGGGGCGACGATGCCGAATATGGTATGGATCAAGAAAGCACTACTGATGAATTTCAAGGTAACTTTAATTTAGATAATCACCTCGCAAATTAACACAATATGCTAAAATTAAATAAATGATATAACGTAGCGACCTAGAATAGTGAGGTTTACCTCAAAGTATCTTTCTAGGTCGCTTTTTTCAATGTGGGGGGGAAATTTATGGATGAATTATTTGCTAAAGCGCCGATTAAAAAGGTCTACTTTAAGCTAGCATTACCGGTCGTCTTAGGGATGATCACTACCATGATCTACAACTTGGCAGACACGATGTTTGTTGCCAAAACGGGTGATACAAATCTAGTAGCAGGAATTACGATTGGTGCTCCACTTTTTACTTTTTTAATCGCTGTTTCTGACATTTTTGGGCTCGGTGGATCTTCACTAATTTCACGGCTATTCGGTGAAAGAAATTATCAATTAAGTAAACGTGTAAGCAGTTTTTGTATGATCGGTGGATTTGTTACTGGTTTAATACTAACAGCCATTTTACTAATTTTGGAAAATCCGATCCTTCATCTTTTAGGAGCAAAAGCTGCCACCTATCAAGATGCTGCCGATTTTTATCGTGTAATATCAATTGGTGCTGCGCCAATTATCTTCTCAATCATTCCGCAGAACTTAATCAGAACAGAAGGTTTAGCTACCCAAGCAATGGTTGCTACAATGACGGGAACCATTTTAGCTATCATCCTTGATCCTATTTTCTTGTTTGTTTTCAAAATGGGTGCAATCGGTGTTGGGATTGCCAACGTTACAGGTTATCTAGTCACTGATGCTATTCTCATTTACTACGTTTTATACAAAACTGACTACATCAAATTAAAGCTAAAATATAGCAAAATTAGCGGCAAAACAATCAAAGATATCGTAGCCATCGGCATCCCTGGTTCAATCACCAACTTTGCACAAAGTTTCGGTATGGCACTGCTCAACTCATCTTTAGCTCTATACGGTGCAAACAAAGTTGCCGCAATGGGAATCACCCAAAAGATTTACAGTATCGTTATCTTGGTAATCGTTGGTTTTGCCTTTGGTTCACAACCTTTAATTGGTTACAACTATGGTGCTAAAAACTGGAAACGATTAAAGAAAATTCTAAACTTCGATATTCTTGTGCAAGTTGTTTATGCTGTAATTTCAGGCGGATTATTAATTTTATTTGCTCGTCCAGTCACCGCTCTATTTATGAATCAACCAGATATCGTTAACGCTGGTAGTTATATGTTAATTGCCACTATTATTACCACACCAATCGTTGGTATCATTTTAGTTTACACTACCGTCTTCCAATCAGTTGGTAATGCATGGGCAGCGTTTATCATGGCCATCGTTCGCCAAGGCGTTGTCTACTTTATCGCATTAGAAATTCTAAAAGTCACATTTGGCTACCACGGTATCGTTTGGGCTCAAGCAGCCAGTGATATCATCACCTGCATCATCGGTTACTTTATTTATGAAAAGAGCCTGGATCTCAAGGATAAAATCAAAGATTAGCCAAAATAAAAACTGCTCTCTTATTGAGAACAGTTTTTTCATGCTTATCTTTCAATTACAGCAACTTTTCAAAAGCATCTTCATACTTAGGAATATCGCCGGCACCCATAAAGACGATGACTGAATTCTTATTCTTGGTCAAATCAGCAATATTATCCAAATCAATTACTTCAGAACCTGGAATATTTTTAACTAAGTCTTCGCTTGAAATATCGCCGTTAGCTTCACGAGCTGAAGCATAGATTGGAGTTACGTAAGCTTTATCAACGTCACGCAAGATTTCTTCGAAGTCTTTTTGATACTTCTTAGTTCTTGAGAAAGTATGTGGTTGGAAAACAACAACCAACTTTTTATCTGGGAACTTTTGACGAGCAGCTTGAATAGTTGCTCGCATTTCGGTTGGGTGGTGAGCATAATCATCGATTACTGCAATATCGCCAAAGTCTTTTTCACTAAATCTACGCTTAGCACCCTTAAAGGTAAGAAGACCATCACGAATGTCATCCATTGGTACCTTTTCAGTGTAGGCAACCGCAATAACAGCAGTTGAGTTCAAAATGCTGTGGTCACCAAACAAGTGAATTTCAAATTCGCCAAGATCCTTGCCATGTGCTAAAACATGGAACTTAGAACCAGTAGTTGACTTCTTAATGTCAGTAGCTTGGAAGTCATCAGTGTCGTTAAAGCCGTAAGTGTACTTAGGAATATCAGTCTTAAGGCTTTGAAGACGCTTGTCATCGCCCCATACGAACAATGCCTTCTTAGTTTGATCAGCTGCTGATTGGAATGCGCTGGTGTAATCGTCTTGATCCTTGAAGTAGTCTGGGTGGTCAAAGTCGATGTTAGTCATAATTTGGTAATCTGGGTGATATGCCAAGAAGTGACGACGGTATTCATCAGCTTCGTAAACGAAGAAGCGTGAGTCTGGAACACCCTTACCACGACCATCGCCGATTAAGTAAGAAGTTGGGGCAACTTCACCTAATACATGTGATAAGAGACTAGTAGTTGAAGTCTTGCCATGAGTTCCTGAAATACCAATTGAAGTATGCATTTGGACAATTTCTTCAACAGTATCTGGGTAAGATTGCCATTTGACATCTTTGTCCAAACAAGCTTTAACTTCTGGGTTATCTTCTTTAAAGGCATTTCCCTTAACAATTACTTGTTCTTCGTTACTCTTGATGTTATCTGGGTTAAAGTTTTTGACATCAATCCCTACCTTTTCAAGTGGCACTTGAGTAAAGGTGTATTTTTCAATATCGCTACCTGCTACGTCATAACCTAAGTCATGTAAAAGCAAGGCAAGGGATGCCATCCCTGTACCTTTGATACCAATGAACCAAATTTGTTTATTTTTATCTAACATTATTTGTCCCTCGAAATTTCAACGTTTTTATTCGTTAACTATTTTACCATTGTTTCTGTGATATAATTTTGAAAAATTACAGAAAGGTACGCATCAATGAAATTCGATAAATTTTCTCCTGTAACCGGCAATGATTTAACAATCATTCAAGGACAATCACGCTACGGTGTCGATTGTCAGGATAGTGCAATCGATATTTACGATTTAACTACTGAAAAATACTGGCAAAAGCATCCCTTTCCAGGCAATCAGTTAGTCTTCTTTGACTTTCAAACTGGACAAAAATTTGAACCAATTTCAAGTAAAGAAAATCAATTTTTCTTTAGCGTGATCTATCAATATGGTTATTTCTATTTTCTACATGCATTACTTAAACAAGATCAACTAACCTTATTTAAGTATTTACCTGGACAAGAACCTGAAATCATCCATCAAATGCCACTTACTGGTTTACACACTTATAATTTATCATTGGTTTACGATAAGGCACACGTCTGGATTGCTTCTTTTGATGATAACATCGACTTTTATTACCCACAAAAATTTTCAGTAGTTAATGAACCTGATCAAACTTTGCTCTTCATTAATGACACTAAACTCTATTTTGAACAAGATAGCGATTTTTATTCAGATAATGACTATGAACATGTCCCTGATCGAATTATCATCAAGGACTTCGATGATAATATTCTAAGCGACATGCAAGGAAATATCATTTTGCTCTCTAATGATAAATGGCAAAAAGTTAATGATAGTTTCATCTTGCCTTATTGGTGTGATCAAAGACCATTAGCCGGTCAAGATCAATATTGGGTAACGATTTCTGATTATGTACAATTTGAAGATCTGCGTGACGATTATTGGCAAACTCGCATTTATCCTGGCAATCGCTTAATCTTCTTTGATCAAAAGACCGGTAAGGCTTTTTCACCATTTTCAGTCCAACCTAACGTGTGCTACGGCGAACCAATTTTTAATGATGGCTTTTTCTATTTTACTCAAGTAAATACTAAATCAAATGAATTGCATATTTTTAAATATCAACCAGAAAAAGAAGCAAAAGTTATTTTCACTTGTTCGTTAAATGCTGTTAATTTGCATAATTTACGTTTAATTTCCAGCGACGACAGTGTGCAATTAGTCAGTGATAACGATCAAGGGACAGATACCAAAGGCTGCACAGTTAAAGGGTATTTTCCAGACAAATTTGCAATCACCTATACTGAAGATCAGATTCCACTGTTCATGAAAAATCATCAGCTATATTTGAGTGATTATGAAGAACGCTATAACGACAATGGCGATTTCATTAAATACGTTTACTATACTTGTAGCAAAGATCTTAGCAATAAATTAATATCAAAAAAACTTGGCTCATTCAATCTTGCTCCAGATGGTAAATGGTGGCAGAGCTAACCAAAAAACTCCCTAGTTTTCGTAACTAAGGAGTTTTTCTAATTTATTTAAAACTATAAAGTAATTTCACCACTAGCAATCAATTCATCACACTTAGTTGGTTCAAATTCTGCACCAACTTCGAAGCTATCAGGAACAACCATGATCCCGCGCTTTTGTGGTGCGTGTGGCAAACCTAATTCACGAGCTGAACAAATCATGCCGTATGAATCAACACCGCGCAATTCACCTGGCCAAATTTGTGCACCATTTGGCATTAAAGTACCTGGAAGTGCAACAACTACTTTTTGACCTTGAGCGATATTTGGTGCACCACAAACGATTTGGTGTTCTTCACCATCAGCAACCTCAACAGTAGTTACGTGCAAGTGATCTGAATCAGGATGTGGTTCACAAGTCTTAACGTAGCCATAAACTAAAGTTGGCTTGCCATATGCTAACTTGTCAGTAAAACCAACTTCATCAAGCTTCTTGTTCAGTGCAACAAGCTCATCGTCTGACAACTTAACTGGACCATTTGGTAACTTATCAAAGTCAACTAACTTATCAACGTTGAAGAAGTTGTAACCAATGGTCCTGCCTTCATCGTTAGTTACGCGAGTAACGTCTTCTTTTTCCTCAAATGAGCTACGGCCTTCATCGTGACCTAAGATAACGATCAAAGTGTTAGGATAAGCTTCTTTATTAGTACTAGTAATCATGCTTTTTTATTCTCCTCTATTAGTCAAGTGATCGTAAAAAGTTTTCCACTTCATCTTTAGTTTTACGGTCCTTATTTACTAGTCTACCAATTTCTTTGCCATCTTGGTAGACAACAAATGAAGGAATTCCCATAATCATTAATTTTTTTGCTATGTCAATTGAACCGTCGCGGTCAATTTCGTAGAATTTTGCATCAGAAAAATCTTTTTCAATTTCAGGCATAAATGGAGCAAGAAACTTGCAGTCTGGGCACCAATCAGCTGAGAATTCAAGCACAGTACGTCCTTCTTTAGTAATTTCCTTTAATTGATCTTCAGTTAATTCTTTAATCTTTTCCATTTTTCACACCTCATGCATTTCTTACTTTTTATAAGTTGATATTATTATAACCATTCTTTAACTAAAAAGCTAGAAATTAAGTCTTACAATTATTTCTTTTCTTTAAATAGATAACTGCCCCAACGAACTGGTTTTTCAACAGTTGGCAAAACCATGAAGTAAAGTAAAAACAAATACCCAAATGGAATAACCGAGATCCAGTACCACCAACCGGTGTGGTCAGTATCATGCAATCTTCTTATGGTAAAGCCAAGTAAGCCTAATAAGATCCAAATAATCAGTAGATAGATAATTATTTGAATAATAAGTGTACCAGTTGAAACGTGCGTTAATAAGAAGAATTCATTACTTTAATAAGCAATGCCATCAATTGAATATGCCGTAGCTGAACATGCTGCTAAAATGACTAGCAAAATAATTGCCCAAACATAGGCATACCAAAATCCACGACGAGTACTACGTGCATTCTACTTAAATGGTGCAGTAAACAAAAGTTTGAATGCTTGTCCAAAAGTTGGTCTAGGAATATCAGTTTTAGGTTCGTGATATTCTTGTTCATAATAAGGTTTATCTTCCATAATTTTCCCTCCAATAATCTGAAATCTTACAGTTCTATTCTAAAACAAAATAACTAAAGCGATGAGCTAGTAGCAAGATTTTATCCAATAAAGCATTAAAAAACGCCTAGAGTTTATCTGCTGTAACTCTAGACGCTTCAAACTATTCATCCTCAAAATGAGCGTGCAAAGCATAAATTGGATTACCCTTAGCTGCAAATTTATGCTCGTATTCTGTTTCAATATTCTTTTCCACAATCTCTGGCTTTTCATGATGAAGATCAACTGAAACAAAATCAAACTTCATTCCATAATTATTCAAGCTCTGAACAGAGTAAGCATACAAGCCCGCATTGTCGGTTTTAAATTCAATATGTCCTTCTGGCTTCAGAACTTGTTCATACTTGCTCAAAAAACTCTTGTAAGTCAAACGACGCTTTTCATGACGAGTCTTTGGCCATGGATCGCTAAAATTCAAGTAGATAACATTGGTGCTATTTGCTGGAAAGAAGCAGTTGATGTCAGCCGCATCCCCGCGTAAGATTTGTAAATTATCCAAGCCCTTTTCCAACTTTGTTCGCAAGATAATCCCCGCAGCCGTAGTTTGCAATTCTAATGCAACATAATTTTTATCAGGATTTTGTTCAGCTAACGTAGTAATGAAATGCCCCTTACCAGAACCTACTTCAATTTCGATGGGATGATCATTACCAAATCGTTCAGTCCAGTCGATCTTTTTTTCAGGATCAGGATTTTGCAAAACACTTTCTGGATGGTCGTTTACAAGCTTAACAGCCCAAGGTTTATTTCTTAATCTCATTCTCTATTCCTATCTAATTCCAAAATTTTTTTGATTCATTTTTTTAACTCTGCCTGGCAAGTAAGTGGCAGTTACAATCATAGTGAAACCAAGTAAAATTGCCATCGCTTCAAACAAGTTAACATTAATTGGTAGCACAATTAACCAGCAGACACTAATCAAGAGCCATTGAATAAACAAGCCCATTGTCAACACTTTTACCAAGTCCCTGCCACGATTTTGCCGTTCAATTGGGTAAACGCGGTACATGAAGTTGCGGTCAAACTCTGTTGCCATTGGCAATAATTGATAGACCGTTAAAAAGATTACCAAGCATGAAAGGCCTAGTGCCCAACGCCAATCTTGCACTAACCACGATACCAAGATTGCAAAGACAGTCATTCTGACTAATAAATTCAAGTATTCTGGATTACGCAAAAGTGATCTCCGATACAAGAACAAATTAGGATTTTCCTTAGCCAATGATTTTGGTAAAAGAAAGTCGAGGTATCTTCTGCGTTTGATTGTAACTTGCTTTTCTGCCACATCGGTAAACATACTGAAGATTGAATAAACGCGATCTTTTCTAGCTTGTTCAGTTTTAATCGCATAGCGCCAGTTAAAGACGCCCTTTTCTTTTTTAGTACCAAAATGTGTAATTACCATTAATACTACAACTTCAATTGGATAAATAAATGATCCTAGTGAGCCAATCAACAAAGCTGCCAGAGTTACCACTAATAATATCCATTGCGGACAATTGTAGTAGAAGTACAAACTCTCTTTTTCAATCAGCAACATACACAATTTTAATAAAACAGTGCTGATAATCAGGATTACATATGACCAAACTGGGATTCCAGCCTTTACCGTCGCAAACGGAAACAGAATTCCGCCAAGCAAAACAATCAGAATTGTTGGCAGCACCATACTGTAACGAATCATCGGCTTCAGATATTCACCCATTTGTTCATCTTGCGTAAACAGAAATTGCATGTCGGCCTCTTTTAATAAGGTAACTAATCGACCAGCTAATAATGGCAACCACATGATAAAGCCGACGAGTGGCTTATAGAACCACAGATTATTGGGAATTACGCGCATAGCTTGGGCATACCAGAACATCAGCGCCCCAAACAAAAAGATCAACGCTAAAATAAAGAAGTCATTAAACACCAGCGTCAAATATTTTACTGATTGTTTAAGATTCTCGCTCAACCTTCTATTCGCTAACTCACGCATTGCCATTATCCTCTCTATTCAAAGCAAGGTATAACTTGTCAAAAGGATCATCTGGCTTAAGGCCATAGTGCTGACGAATTTCTTGCAAACTCCCCACAACTTCGATCGTGCCGCGGTTTAACACAGCATAATTCGAAATCGCTTGCTGTGCATCAGCTAAAACGTGAGTAGTCATTAAGACCATCTTTTTGTCAGCAATTGCTTTTTTTATTAAATCGATTAAGTTAGCAACTGCCAAAGGATCAAGGCCAGTAAATGGTTCATCAATTACAAGCAAACTAGTATCTGCTAAAAAGGCAGAGACAATCATTACTTTTTGCCGCATCCCTTTAGAGAAGTGAATCGGCAGCCATTCTAGCTTGTCATCAAGTCTGAACATCTTAAGCAGCTCATGTGCGCGTTCCCATGCTTTATTTTCATCCAAGTGGTAACTCAACATGGTTAGCTCCAAATGTTCCTTTAAAGTCAATTCCGGATACAAAATCGGTGTTTCTGGAATATAAGCTACTTCACGCTTAAACTTAGTTGGTTGCCGCGTCAATACAACATCGTTCAAGCTGATCTTACCCTTTTGCGGGCGAAGTAAACCCAAAATATGTTTAATCGTAGTTGACTTCCCCGCGCCGTTTAGCCCAATCAAGCCTAGTGCCTCACCCGGCTTAATTTCCAAATTAATATCTTTAATAACCGGGACACCCGTGTAGCCTCCCGTTAAATGTTCAATTTTTAATGTCATTTTTCCTATCTTTCTTTACTGAATTTATACCTTTATTATGATAGCATGGATTTAATAGTAAACTAAAGTACAAGGATATGAGGTTTTATTATGGAAAATTTAGACAAAGATTGTTTATTCTGCAAAATTATCCGCGGTGAAATTCCTAGCTATACCGTTTTTGAAAATGACGATGTTAAGGCCTTCTTAGATATTTCTCAAGTTAACCCAGGCCACACCTTAATGGTGCCAAAAAAGCACATCGTTAACTTGTTTGACTACACCAAGGAAGACGCACAACGCTATTTACAATATATTCCTGAAATTGCTAATGCAATTAAGGCAGCCTTCCCTAATGTTACTGCAATGAACATTACTACTAATAATGGTAAGGCCGCAAATCAAGTAGTTATGCACTCACACATTCACTTCATTCCTCGTTTTGAAGGCGACGGCTTAAAGCTGATGACCCGCAACAACGCTGACAAATACGATGAAGCTAAATACAACGAAGTTGCTAACAAAATTAAGGCACAATTTTAGAGGTTAAAAATGAAACATTTCTTATTAGGCACAGTTTTTGGTGCAACAGCTGGCTTAGTTTTTTCCTGTATGAAAGATAGCAATGGTAATCGCCCAGGCAAGCCATTAAAAGATGAGTTCGAAGCAATTAAACATGAAAGCCAACGCTTTAATTCTGCCTTGCAAAAAGCTAAAAAGGCTAGTCAAGAATTAAATGAACAAATGCCAACAGCTGAACGTACAATTAGTGATATTAATGATAGTGTTGAACATTATTCCGACCATATTCAACCTATCGTTAACCGCATAGAAAAAAAGAGCGATAAATTGAACCAAGATTTGGAAAACATCGTGCCAGATACTAACTCACAAGACACAAAGAACTAAGAAAAAATAAAGAAAATTTGATTTTTCTGTGAAAATTCACGATTTAAAAACGAAACGCCCTTTTTTATGGTATATTAATGAACAGTTACTTATTTAAGGATGTGGAGATATTATTTTTATGAAGAGTTATATGAAAAAAATTGCTGCAGTCGTTGCTGTAGCTGGTGTTGCATTATCAACTGCTGCTTGTTCTAACAGTGGCAGTAATTCTACTGTTGCTTCCTACAAGGGCGGTAAGATTACTCAACAACAATACTACGATGAAATGAAGAAGTCACAAGCTGGTAAGTCAACTTTGGCTAATATGATTATCAACCGTGCTTTGGAACAACAATACGGCAAGTACGTATCTCAAAAGAAAGTCGACAAGCAATACAACAACTACAAGAAGCAATACGGCTCACAATTTAGTGCTGTTTTACAACAAAACGGTATGACTGCTTCAAGCTTCAAGCAAAACATTAAGACTAACCTTCTTTCTGAACAAGCATTGAAGCACATTAAGAAAGTTACTAAGAAGCAAGAACAACAAGCTTGGAAGAGCTACCAACCTAAGGTAACTGTTCAACACATCTTGGTTGCTAAGAAGTCAACTGCTCAAAGCATCATCAAGCAATTGAAAGATGGCAAGAGCTTCAAGGTTTTAGCTAAGAAGTACTCACTTGATACTGCTACTAAGAACAAGGCTGGTAAGTTGCCATCATTCGACTCAACTGACACTACTTTAGACAGCTCATTCAAGACTGCAGCATTCAAGCTTAAGACTGGTGAAGTTACTTCAACTCCAGTTAAGTCACAATCTGGTTACCACGTAATCAAGATGATCAGCCACCCAGCTAAGGGTAAGTTTGCTGACCACAAGAAGGCTATTGATGATCAAATTTACGCATCAATGGCTCAAGACCAAGCTACTATGAAAGACGTTATTGCTACTGTTTTGAAGAAGGCTGACGTTTCAATCAAGGATAGCGACTTGAAGGATGTATTATCATCATACGTTTCAACTGGTGCTACTAAGTAATAAAAATATTTAGTTAGTAAATCAGCAAAAAAAGAGGTTAACTTTTTTGAAGTTAACCTCTTTTTTCATGCACTTTTTATTCCAAATGCTTAGCATTATCCAAAGCTTGATCATGTTTTGGACGATAATATCTAGCAACTTAGTAAACGTACCCTTACTGGTATCGATAATAATAAAAAAAGATTAACTCCTAGAATTAATCTCTTTCTTATCAAGTCTTTAATTACTTTCATCAATATTGAGGGGGAAACATTAATGAATTTACATAAATCTGTATACATTGAATCCTGTAATTAAGACAAGAGCTATCATGAAATAAGTATATAATTGTTCCAACTTTGCAGATGAAATTTTTTGATTCCATACTGTACCAATATAACCGCCTATTATTCCTGCTAACATCAAAAGTGGAATCATTACAGGATCGAATTTCATAAACTGACCGGTTGCAATAATTGATATAATTTTTGTTATTTGGGAGAAGAAAACTGTAGCAATTGAATAAATAGAAGATTGCTTCATCGTAAAATGGAACATAATCACGAGCAAAGATACATTTAATGGTCCACCACCAATTGCAAGAAAGATTGAAATTGCTCCTAAAAATAATCCTACCCAAAAAGCCGCAAACCAATTAAAATTAGCTTCTTTTTTATTTTTACTGCTCTTATTGGTAAATATTGTTAAAAAGATCAAAGTAATCAATAGAATTACTGATTGGATTAATTTAGTTGTATTTTCAGGAATATACTTTGCTGCATAATTAAGCAGGCTATTACCTATGCAACCACCAAAAATTGAGCCAATAGAGATTGAAATTAAAAATGGCCAATCAAAATTAAATCCTGATTTTATTTGTTTTAGGACAGACACAATACACATTGTAAAAACTAGTACCGTTGAATAAAAACCGATAGCTAATACTCCACCAGCATTTACTAAGTCATAAAAAGTTTTTAAAACTATACCGCCACCTACACCAGTCAGAGCGCCAATGATTGAGGCAATGATTCCGACTACAAATAAAATCAATTTCATCATATTAATCCTTCTCCCACTCTAATTTTCGATGCAGATATTGACCGTTAGTTTCTATTATCTTTTGATACCAATAAAATGAATCCTTTTTGCTTCTCTTAAAAGTACCATGACCATGATCATCTAAATCCACATAGATATATCCATATCTTTTCTTCATTTGTCCAGTGCTTGCTGCAACAAGGTCTACCGGAGCCCAACTCAGATAACCTAAAACTGGTACTCCATCTATATCAATAGCCTTTTCCAGCTCCAATAAATGAGCTTTTATATAAGCAATTCGGTAATAATCGTGAATACTACCATCTTTTTCAACGTGATCAACAGCACCTAAACCATTCTCTACAATCATCAAAGGTAATTGATATCTGTCAAACAACATATTTAAGCCATAACGTAAACCTTCTGGATCAATTGGCCAGCCCCAATTAGATTTAGTAAGATACGGGTTACTATAGCCTGTTTCTAATCCTTGAAGACCCTTTATAACCCTAGTTGTTTTTTGACCACAAACATGTGTCAAATAATAACTAAATGAAATAAAATCTACTTTCCCTTGTTTCAAGGTTTCTTTGTCATTTTCTTCAAATGGCAATTCAGTGTGTTCTCTTTCTAACTCTTTTAATTTGTAATTAGGATAATATCCTCTTGCCTGCACATCACTATAAAAGAGCATCTTTTTTTGAAAGGCATAATTTCCTAATACATCTTTAGGATCACAAGTTGCAGCGTAAGAAAAATGTCCATTATACATCATTCCTACTTTATTTTGCGGATCAATTTCATGAGCAGTTTTCACCGCTTTGGCACTTGCAAGTAACTGATAATATGCCGCTCTTTCTTTAGTTTCAGTAGTAGCATCTAGTGAGATACCTCCTGCATTCCAAGGCATAGTTGACATATTGTTAATTTCATTAAAAGTTAGCCAATATTTTACACGACCTTTAAAATGCTTAAACAAAGTTTCGGCATATCTAACATAGAATCTCATTGTTTCTCTACTATCCCAAAAACCGTATTTTTTAAGCCCCATAGGTGTATCAAAGTGTTGAATAGTAACAACAGGTTCTATACCATATGAAATACAAAGATCAACTATCTTATCGTAAAAAGCTAATCCTTTTTCATTAGGAGTTTCATCATCGCCATGAGGAAAAATCCTACTCCAAGCAATTGAAAATCTATATGAGTTAAATCCCATCTCTGCAAATAATTTAATATCTTCGGCATAATGATGGTAATAGTCAATTGCTACATGTGATGGATAAAATTCATCTTTTTCTACCTTTGATGTTATCTTTCTAGGATGAGAGCTTTCTGCTAAGGTCATCATGTCAGCAGTACTTTCTAGCTTTCCATCTTTTAGATAAGCACCTTCTATCTGTTCCGCAGATGTTGCTCCACCCCACATAAAGTTCTTAGGAAATACCATTTTACTCTCCCTTTACTGCAAATTAAGTAATATATCTAATGATTTAATTTCTCCTAACTTAACAGGTTTAATTTCATTAAAATCATTTACATTTGTTACTAATACCATGGTCGTTGGATCGTATCCTTGTTGTGAAATAAATTCTGGATCAAATTCCAACATTAAATCACCTTTTTTAACTTCTTGGTCTTGCTTGATATGACTTGTAAAGCCTTTTCCATCTAATTTCACTGTATCCAGACCACAGTGAATCAAAAGTTCTACACCATCAGTTGAGGCTAAACCAATAGCATGTTTAGTGTCTGTATTAAATACTCGTACTTTTGCATCAAACGGTGCATAGATTTTTCCATCTGTTGGGAACACTGCAGCACCTTTTCCTAACATTCCTTGTGAAAATACAACATCGTTAACATCTGATAATTCTTCTACTTCTCCGGCTAATGGAGATAAAACATGTTTTTCTGTAATTTCTTTATCTGCTTTAGGTTTCAATTCTTCAGGAATTCCCATAAATAATTGAATTACATATGCAGCAACAAAAGAAATAACTAAACCAATAACAGCAAACCAGAAATTCTTGAAATCATTACCAATAAAACTTGGAAGTGATAATAAACCAGGTGGGACTTGTTGGAATCTTCTTACTCCCATAATTCCTAAGAATAAACCACCAATACCACCACCGATCATTGAGGCGATTAAAGGATTTTTATAACGTAAGTTAACCCCATACAAAGCTGGTTCAGTAATACCGAGTACAGCTGAAAGACCTGTAGAAATACCTAAAGCTTTTAATTTGCTATCTTTTGTCTTAGTTGCAACTGCAAGTGCAGCACCACCTTGAGCAATATTTGATACCAACATGCCTGGACCAACAATGTTTTCCCAACCTACTTTAGCCAAATTGTTAATAGCAGCTGAAATTAATGCGTAGTGCATCCCTGTCATTACTAGAAGTGGTGATAGCGTACCGACAATTAAAGGAATAGCCCAACCAGCATATCCATTGATCCAGCCAATAATTGCTACCAAACCATCACCTAACCAAGCACCTATCGGTGCGATAACGATAAAGGTTAAAGGTGTCATTACTAACAAAATCAATAATGGAGCAATAATAATTCGAATTGCTTTAGGAACAATTTTATTAATCAATGGTTCAATATATGACAGAGCCCAAATAACTAACAAAATTGGAACAACTGATGAACTGTAATTTGTTTGAGTTACAGGTAAACCAAACAGTTTAATCATTGAACGGCTTTTAGTTGCTTGAGCTACCATTTGAATAAAATTAGGATCTATTAGCATCGCACCTAAAACCATTGAAATATATGGATTAGTTTTAAATTTAACAGATGCTGAATGAGCTAAAATAACAGGTAAGAAGTAAAAAACAGTGTTACTTACAAAGTTTAAAATCTGATATGTTTGACTAGTGGTTGAAATCCAACCTAACATAGCCACCACTGACAAAAGAGCTTTCAGAACACCAGAACCTGCCATCGCTGGAATAACAGGAATAAATATTCCTGAAATAATATCTAATGCAGCAGATATCGGCTTCTTCTTTTTTTCTTTTTCCTTTTCTGTAGTTTTTGACTCATCTTCTAAAACTACACCACCACTTTTATAGACATTCATAAAAGCGTCATAAGCTTTAGGAACATCATTACCAATAATTACTTGAAGTTGACCACCTTGATTGACAACTCCTAATACACCAGATAATTTATCAATCTTATCTTTATCGGCTTTAGAGTCGTCATAAAGCGTTAATCTCAATCTTGTAGCACAGTGTGTAGCGTTCTTAACATTGGATGTACCGCCAACATTGTCTAAAATGTTTTGGGCTAAATCATTCCAGTTCATATTTCTCTCCCCTTTTTCTCTTGAATTACTTTATGCTTTAATTATCCATGAACGCGCTTACTTTGAATATAAAACAAGCATCTAAAAAAACAGTGTTTCAACACATTCTCAATATTATTAGTTATACGCGAAACAGTGTTTTATAACTTGCCTTTAAATGCATACATAGTCCAGGTACATTAATAGCTACAAACGCAACAACCATAAATCCAAGTAAAATATTGGTATTTATATGACATAATTCAACTATTAACACAATCCCTAATAATAAAGACTGTTGAGTAGCAGTTAAAAAGCCAACTGAACCAAATAAAGCACAACTTATTAATGAAATATTTGAAAAAAAGATACTATTGTAAATAAAGCCTATTAAGATTCCACTTACTGCACCAATAGAAATAGATGGGGTCAAAATTCCACCATATGCTCCACTATAAATAGTAAATACAGTTATAAAGGCTTTCATAAGTAAACATACACATAAAGTCATAATCATATCTAAATCTAAATCATTAGTATTGTATGCCAGTTGGGTGATTCCACGACCATTGCCCATAATATATGGACAGAATATTGAGATAATTCCAGTTAATAACCCTGCACATGGAAGCATAAATAATACCTTTTTATTAGTTAGTTTCTTATATTTCGCATAATTTATGATTCCTTTATATTTCCAACCTAAAAAGCCCAATACTAATCCTAAAATTATTAATAACGGCAAACAGTTCCAATTAAAATCACTTGTTTTGACTATATAATATGGTTTAAATCCTTCTCTTAAACTTCCTACCAAAGTAGCAATTAATGACATAGAAAGACTAACAACTATGTTTTTCTTGTTATATACACGATGAAGAAGTAATATTGAAAATACTGTTCCAGATAATGGAGCAACATATTGTGCTGCCAAACCGGCTCCTGCAGCTGCTGCAATTAATAGTTGAATATCTTCTTTATCAAATTTAAATATACTAAAATCACCTATTTTTTGTGATATCATAGCGGCCAATTCTCTAGGAGCAGCTTCTCTACCTACTGATCCGCCGGTACCAATATAAAAACTCTGCGTTAAATCAGTTAACACAGTAGCCTTTACAGACATCTTTTTACCTTCCATTGCTTCATTAACACTTGTTAAATGATATTTTTTATGCAAAAAATACCAAATTATGCTAGCTAGCATAGCCCCTACAAAAACTGAAATCAAACGATGCTCTGGTTTAATCAGCATACTAACTGGCATCTTAGAATTTTCATGAAAATTCAAGAACAATTTTTCAGTTATGCTCAAAACATAACCTAGTGCATTTGCTCCCATACCGGCCAAAATACCAATAATGATTATTGCAAAACCAAGATTGAGGTATTGCTTTGTCATACGGAATTTTTTCATAATATCAACCCCTTAAATTCAATAGCAACTATATTTTTCAAGAATACAATGAATTTAGGAATAGATATTAAGTATAAAAAAACAGCGTTTTAGTAATACCACTAAATATTGTGGATAATTACTAAAACGTTGTTTTCTTTATTAATTATTCAACAAGGAATTATTTGATTTTCGTTCTCTCTGATACTCTTTCGCTGTTTTACTTTTTAGATGATAATTTTGTATAAAATCATTACTAAACTCTAACGAATAAAATAAATCAAACAGGTAATTTTCAGAAATTGCTAAACTATAATCTCCAAAATTATCAGTTAGTTTTTCACCCGTTGCAATATTAAAACTAAGATCCGTTAAAGTAGATAATGTATTGCCGCCCAATGAAGTCAAACTAATTGTTTCAGCTTTCAATCTTTGCAATTGTAGTGCTACCTTTAAAACAAGTGGTGTTTCACCAGTATAAGAAACTAAAATAAATAGATAATCCTTAGCATGAAATTTAACATAATAATAGGCTTCATCAGTTCTTGAAATTACACTTACCTGTTTCCCAATTTTTAGCATTTTATACTGAAAGTTATATAGTGGAGCTAAATTTCCCAATGAAAACACAACGATATTATCAAATTTATCTAGTAATCCTTTTACATGCTCTAATTTATCAAATTTTAATAACGAAAAGGTATCATTAATTGTTTGGATATAAAGATCTTTAATTTTATTACTAATTTCATCAACATTATCTACATATTCAAACGGAAAACTTGGATTTATATTTTTCTTTTGATTTTGCAAATATGCCTTTTCTTTGAAATAAGCATTACGAAATTCATTATACCCACTAAAACCAGCTTTTTTGCAAAATCGAGTAATCGCAGAAGGAGAAACATAAATACTCTTCGCAATTGATCTCAAACTCATATCTTTCCAATGATTAGAAGAGTCAGAAAAATAGGATGCAATTTTTAATTCCACTTCAGTAAAGTTATTCTTTTTTACTAACCAATCTTTTATAATCATATGTCTCCCCCTCCCTAAATTATTCCAAATGTTTAGCACTATCTAAAGCAGGATCATGCTTTGGACGATAGTAACGCTTACCATCCTGACTAAGCAGTGGCTCAGTAAATGTACCCTTACCTGTATGTTGCAAAGCATTAGTTACTGCATAAACCATTGCATCCATATCATCGATGCGGTGCAAAATTTCTGCTTCAAGCAATGCTGGTAACTTTGGTGAACCATATTCATATCTACCGTGGTGTGACAAAACCATGTGTCTAAGCAAAAGCAAAGCTTCAGATTCTAGATCAATCTTTAAATCTTGTGCAGCCAGTATAATTTGCTCATCAATAAGTACTAAGTGACCAACCAAATTACCTTCTGTGGTGTATTGCGTTGCCGCTGGACCCGTTAGTTCCAAGACCTTGCCCATATCATGCAAAATGCATCCCGCATAAAGTAACGAACGATTAATTTGTTCGTAATTATCAGCCAGGCCCTTGGCATCCTTAAGCATCGACAAAGTGTGAAAAGCAAGACCGCCACGCACAGCATGGTGATTGCTCTTCCCTGCTGGATAATCATAGAAGCGTTTGCCCCACTTCTTCAACAAATATTGAACAATCGTCTTCCAAGTTCTATTTTGAATTTGATTAACAAATTGATTAATTTCGGCATGCATATCATTAATCGGTTCTGGAGCTGACTTAACGAATTGATCTAACTCATAGCCTTCTTGTGGACCCACTACTCTTAAACTATAAATACGAATTTGAGGACGGCCTTGGTATTCTTCTCTTTTACCGTTCAATTCTACGATCGTACCCGTACTAAAGGTAGCCGCATCTTGATTGGTTGCATCCCAAAAGTTGCCACGAATCTCGCCTGACCCATCGCCAAATTGCATTGCTAAAAAGAGCTTATTTTTCTTATTCCGTCGCAATTGCGAATTCTTAATCAAAACGACGATATCCATTTCTTCGCCGTCATTATAATCTAAGAGTCGTTTAAGCATTTTGATTTCCTTTCCTAAAAGTTAAAGGCTGGATCCCTAATTTTTCGACTAAGTTTTCTTGAGCCGTAAAAATCAGAACTTGATTGTTTTCGCTAATCTTCTTCAATAGCTGTTCAATATATTTGATTCGGTTATCATCAAAGTTAACAAATGAATCATCAATCAAAATTGGCAAATTAATTTCGTCCTTAATTTGTTCAACAAAGGCCAATTTTAAAGCAAAGTAAAGTTGTTCAGCCGTACCACGAGATAAGTATTTAACATCGCGCTTTTTGCCATCTTTTCTGATAACCGTTAGCTTTTTACCTAAATCAAGATCAACGTAGCGGCCACCTGTAAGCAGAGCCAAATATTCCTTAGCTGCTTTCAACATCTTTGGAAAACGTTCATTTGAAGCCAAATCAAGTGAGCGACCAATCCATTTAGCTGCAAGCAAGTTAGCAAGATATTCCTTACTACTGCTTTCAAAATTAGTTTCGGTATTGGCCAAATCTTGTTTCGCTTCAAATACTGCAGTTGAATCAGCCAAATTATTCAACTTAACCTGTACTTGTGCGTTTTGTTGTTGTAAATCGCTTACTTCATTATTAGCTGCAGCTATTTGATCATTCAATTCATGCAATTGCTGCTCTAATTCAGCTGGATTAGTCTTTGTCAATTGAGTTAAATCATCGTTTAAGCTCTTCTTAAGTGCTTCGACCTGCGTCCTAATTTTGGCTTGCTCTAATGAATCTTTGTACACAGCATCATAATCGGCCATATTTTTGACATTAGCTTGAGCAAACAAAGTTTGAAGTTGTAAAACCAATTCTTTCAAATCTTGCTGGTCTTGCTTTAAAGCAGACGAAATCGTCATTCTTCGTTGACCAATTTCTTGACTACGGTCAATCTTTTCTTCCAGTTCATCAATTCCACTTAAAACGGAGCTAAAATCATTCTCTATTGGCTTTTTCAGCGCATTTTGTACACTTGTGGCTAATTGGGCGACTTCTTGATTAATCTGGCTCAGTTGCTCATTATTTGCCTTCTCAGCGTTTTCTTTTAAGTGATACTGGTTGGCATTAGCCACCAGATTATTAATATCCAAATTATCAGGATTCAAGCCATATTGTTGCCCAAATCCCTGGCGCTTTTGTGCGACCAGTTTTTGCTTTTCCAACATAGCGGCATTTTGTTTATTGGCGTTATTGCCTTTAACGTAGCCTGCACCAAGAAATATTAGGCCGGTAATTAAGGCGATCACGCCAACTGTCCCCATCATAACCAGTAAGATCAAACCAAGGACTGCTAGGACAGCACCAATCACATACCAGAGTTTATCATTGGAATTAGCAGCAGCTTCAACTCGATTTTCTTGTTTAGGCAAAGCTAAATAATCTGCTTGCAGCTGTTTGATTTGCTCTAGCGTCAAGTCTAGTACTTGCTTGGTATCAGGAGATAAAGCAAGAATTTGTTCTTTTTCTTGTTTGAGTTCATCAGCTTTTTGCAAACATGATTTGTATTCTGCTTGCCATTGAAGTAGTTGCGGTTTTTGTTGGACAAGCTTTTTGCTAGCTGACAAATCAGCCTGATTATTACCATCCAGATCAGCTAATTGCTCTTTCAAAGACTTAATCGTCTTTTGCAAATTGCGACCTTGCGCCATGATATCTTGCGCTTTTTGATAATTTTCACTATCAAACTGCGTATCCTTAACTTGCTTTTGCAAATCTAGCAAAGTTTGGTAATTGCCTAATTCTTTTTGCAGGTCACGCAATTCTTGCGCCCTTTTTTGCAGCTTTTCTAAAGCTTGTTGCTTACTCTTTAACTCGTCACTTTTAACAGTTAAATCACGATCAAGTTCTTCATAATCACCAAACTCTGCTTGCGTTTGAGCTAAATTGTCACGATCGTCTTCCATCTGCTTAAGCAGACGATTTACTTCTGGCTTTTTACCAGTCTTCTTGAACAGTTTGCCAGCTTCTTTTTCAAAATTATCACGCATCTCAAGCAACTTGCCACTATCTGCTGCGCCAAGATAATAAATACGCTCCAACAAATCTTCTTGGCTCAAGCTACTTACCTGACCCAGCATCTCTTGGTTAAAGATAAAACTATCGGCATAAAATGAGCCATCGATATTTTGAATCTGATCAAAGAAAAGATTCTCAGGTACTACTTGTCCATCTTTTTTAACAGTTAAAATACCGCGCTTAGTTTTATCGCCTTTGGCATATAGACGCTCTAATTCGTATTCGCTATCGTCTGCTTCAAAAATTAAACTACCGCCCATTGGACTAACATGAGCTAGTGGCGTGTAATCTTCAAAAAATGGGGATGAATTACTGCGCAAATGAAAGCCAAACATAATTTGCTTAATGAAGGCTACTGTCGTACTTTTGCCTGCTTCGTTTGCACCAAAGAAGACATTAATTTGCTTGCTAGGTAAATCAAAAGACTTGTTTGAAAACTGGCCAAAATTGATAATGTTAATTTGTTTCAGTCTCATCTTTAATTCCTTTCAATTTACTCATTAGCTTTACTTCGGTTAATTGCTTAACTTCTTCAATAAATTTAGGGTCTTCAGCTAACACTGTCGCTTCTGGATCTTTCTTCTTCCAGTCGTTGACGATTTTGGCAAACTCATCCATAGAGAAAACTTCTGATTTTGCCTTTTCAAAAGCCTTCTGATCATTCTCATTTAACTCAAGGCTGGTATTAGTCTTGTAACGAACGTCAACTAACTGTGAATCAAATGGTAAATTCTGCGAAATTGTCTGCCAAAAATCAGTATCTGCAGTTAACTCTCGCTCTTCTTCGGTCAAATATTGAGCACCTTTAATGGTTAAGCTAAAGTATGTCTTTTGTTTAGCTTGATTTAACGCATCAATGATCTTTGATTGTAAACCAGCTTTATCAATTTCATCTTCCAGGTTAATCTCTGCAGCTTGCCAAATGATTGGACTTGTTTGTTTAAATTCAATAGTCGTTTTCTTAGTTTGTTCATCGATTTCACCAAGATAACAGCCTTTAGCACCCATCTCATTGATATGACGACCTTGAATATTACCTGGATAAACGATCCATGGGTCTTCTGACAAATTATTGCGTGCGTGGATGTGGCCTAAAGCGAAGTAGTCATAATTAAGATTCTGCACTTCACTAGTAGTAAAAGGTGCATAAACGTTGCCAGCTTGTGCCTTTTCCTGTGTATGCATTAAACCAAAAGTGTAATCTTGTCCCTTTTCAGGAAAATCAGGAATCATGTCACGCGTAATGTGGTTATTCAAGTATGAAAAGCCAATCACGTCATAGGCAAAACCATCTTTTGTTTCAAAAGTAACTGTTTCTACCTTTTCACCATTACCTAGCAATTTGAAATAAGGCGTCTTGGTAACCAGCAAATCTTCTTTTTTCATATGGTCGTGGTTACCAAAAATCATTACAACTTGAATTTTTTGGTCAGTTAATCGCTTAATTTGCTTGGCAAAAAAGAGCTGCGCTCTTGGAGATGGTGTATTACTATCAAAAGTATCACCAGCAATCAAAACTAAGTCAACATTTTCTTTTAAAGCTAGGTCGACAATTCTTTTTAGCGACTGATCAGCTGCCTGATAGATATGGTTAAATTCCTCAGATGGCAAAAAAGATAGCCCACGAAATGGACTATCTAAGTGCGCATCCGCAAAGTGAATAAATTTCATCGCGAATATTAATTTCTAAGATCTTCATAAAGATCATTAATTGGCTTAGTGTAAGCTTTTTGTACTTCACCAAGCAAATCGTACAAACCCTGTTCATTCGTAAGAAGTGAAACAATTTTATCATTCTTTTGAACTTGATCATTTAAGTCCTTGTAAGCTTGTTGATCTTCAGCTGAAAGTGGTTGACCAGCTTGTTGTGCTTGCATGATCTTATTTTGCAATTCATCCATCTTTTTGAATAAAGCTGAAGCATCCTTATCATCTTCAACAGCTTTAATTGCTTCTTGCAACTTCTTGTATTGATCAGTTTGAGTCAAATCTTCTGCTAACTTGTTAGCAGCATCGTAAATGTTAACCATCTAGTCCTCCTAAATTTTATTGGCCAAATAAGCCTTTAAGGCTATTATACCATTCATTGATTTTCTGTCCTGCAGAACCGAGTCCATCTTGAATTTTTTCACCTAATCCATTAGTCCAGTCATCATTAGAACCATTATTCTTCACAATCTGGTTAGGTGCCTTCTCCGTGAATTCAGTTTGCGCGGTGTACGGCAAAATTCCTTCCATCTCAGCCTTATATAAACGCGTAATTCCTGTTTCAGAAATGCCCTGCATGTAGTGTTGCTTGTTAGTGTGGTCAAAACCAACCCAGGTAGCAAGTACAATGTCAGGCGTATAACCGACGATCCACTGGTCCTTGGTACCAAATCCATATGAGTTAGGTACTTCAGTTGACCCAGTCTTCCCAGCTACACGGAAGCCATTTGGCTGAGCAGAGCGTCCTGTACCATTAGTGAAAACGCCGAGCATCATAGTCGTCATTTCTTTAGCAGTATTTTCAGAAATAACGCGGTGGCTGCTTGGATTATTATTTTCGGCTAAAACGTTACCCGAAGCATCAGTAATTTTGGTAATAAAGAAAGAATTATTAGGCAAATTACCCTTGTTGGCAAAAGCTGAATATGCACGTGCCATCTGAATTGGCGAAACACCTGAAGATAATCCACCTAAGGCAAGCGCTAAATTACGGTCACTCTTTGGTACCTTAATTCCAAAGTTTTCAACAGATTGCACGCCTTTACTTACACCAATCTTATCCAATAGCCAAACAGCTGGCACATTTTTACTTTGTTCTAAAGCTTCATACATTGGAATTGTATTAGAATAGCCATTATCCACATTATGCGGTTCATAGCCATTTTTACCAAATTTCTGCAACTTGTTCGATAGTTGCGAGTCATAGTGATAGCCATTTTGTAAAGCTGGGGCATATACTGCCAACGGCTTGATTGATGACCCTGGCTGCCGCTTCATCTGCGTTGCACGATTGTAACCCCGGAAGACGTGCTTACCGCGACCACCGATGATTGCCCGAACAGCACCAGTACTTGGGTCCATTGCCACGCTAGCGCCTTGGCTTTCAGTTCCATCACTACCATTTTGTGGGAAAAGCCAGCTTTGCTCAAAAGTATCCTGCAATTTACCCTGATAATTTTGATTTAAAGTAGTATAAATTTTAAGCCCCTTATTCATGACTTGTTCTTCAGTTAAGCCATATTTAGAGATTGCCTCGTCAACTACAGCATCAAAGAAGTAAGGATAGCGATAGCCGTTTTTATTTTGAAAAGTATTCCGCAAAGTTAATCCTTGCTTTTGATACATTTTAGCTTGAGCCGCTGTCAACTTATTATTATCCACCATCAAGTTTAAGATTAAATTTCGTCTTGCTAAAGCATTTGACATGTGATCAACCGGATTATAAAAACTAGGATTTCGTAAAATTCCAGCTAAAGTTGCGGCTTCACTCGGATTAAGTTCACTTGCGTTTTTGCCAAAATAGCGACGACTTGCATCTTGCACGCCCCAAACTCCGTTACCAAAGTAAGCATTATTCAAGTACATCGTTAAAATATCTTTTTTGGAGTAAACATGGTTAATTTCAATTGCAAAAAAGAGTTCTTCCAATTTTCTTGAAAAAGTCTGCTGCTGGGTCAAAAGCGAGTTCTTGGCTAACTGCTGAGTTAAGGTCGAACCACCACCAGTTACTTGACCGTGATGAATCACTAAACTTAAAGCAGCTCGCGCCATGCCTTTAATACTAAAACCTGGGTTCTTCCAAAAAGTCCGATCTTCAGTCGAAATTACGGCATTTTGAATATTAGGCGAAATCTGGTCATATTCCACAAATGATCCCTTTTGCGAGTATAAAGAACCTGCTTTTTTGCCCTTGTAGTCATAGATTGTAGTTGTGGTTGAAAGCGAGGCCTTCAAATTAGCTATGTTTGATGTCTTAACTTTAATTGTATAATAGGTACAAGTTAAGAGCATCAATGTGAGCAGGATTAAAATAATCCAGCGTCCGATAAAGAAGCGACTATCAAATCGATGCCAAGCATCTTTAAAGCCACCTCTTCTTGGTTGGTCGTTATTCATTAAATATTGCTCCTTTTTAGAAACAAGAAAATTGTACCATACTATCAAAACACGTGTTTATAACTAGATTAGACTTAAGAAATTATTATGAGTTTCCATTTTACACTTTTTTACCCAGAAAATCTTGCTCCGGCATCTGTCAATGAAGTACTACGTCAACTTTTAATCCCTCGCAAGTGGCGTCATTTTTTGCGAATTGAACAAAATATTTTAGTTAACGGCAACTATCGCTATTTTAATCAAAACATTTTACCTGGTGATAAAATTGAAATTAACTTGGATCATGTTGAAAGTGATCAACAGGCTTATGCACCAAGCGGTAAGATGCCCGATGTTATCTATGAAGATGATAATCTTTTAATTATTAATAAGAAAAAAGGGCAAAAAACGCACCCTAATCTAAATGAAACTAATACTGCTCTGAACGATTGTACTACTTATCTTGGTCAGAGTCCCTATATTGTTCATCGATTAGATATGTTAACTGGTGGTTTACTTTTAATTGCTAAAAATCCTGCAGTTGTACCTATTTTAAATCGTGAATTAACCAGCAAAATTTTTCACCGCGATTATTTAGCTAAAGTTATCAATGCTGATCACTTAGCTGAAAGAGGTACGATTAATGCCCCAATTGGTCACGATCCACTTGATCAACGCAAACGCAAAATCGATCCTACTGGATTAAGAGCAGTTACTCATTATCAAGTTTTACAAAAAAATGATGACAATACTGCGATTGTCAAATTGACGCTTGAAACTGGTCGTACACACCAGATTCGCGTTCACCTTGCCTCTTTAGGAAGTCCTATTGTAGGCGATCCTTTATATAACCCTGATTTTGCCAGTGAGAGATTAGCCTTAGATGCTTACGAAATTTCATTAGTTCAACCTTACTCTTTTACTAAATTAAATGTAAAATTGCCCAAAAACAAAATTGAACTCTAAAAAAGCCTTTGACTGCAATACTGCAATCAAAGACTTTTCATCAAATTATAAATTTTACCAATTATATTCATTTGGATCCTTTTTACCTAAGCCAGTTGCATGATCAAGGAGGATCCTCTGCTCATAATGAGCTACATTTAGCTTAGTCGCCTTCACCATGTCAGGGTTAACTGATACAAAATCAATGCCACTTCTGACTAAAAATTCAGTAAATTCTGGATATTCTGATGGTGCTTGACCACAAATCGAAACCGTCTTACCATCTTGATGAGCAACCTTTATCAAGTGCCTAATCGCCCTTTTGACGGCAAGATTTCTTTCATCAAAAAGATCAGCAATCACATCATTATTCCGATCGCACCCCAGTAAAAGCATCGTTAGGTCATTTGAGCCAATTGAATAACCATCAATAAATTGATTGAACTGGTCCGCCAAAATAATATTAGCTGGAATTTCAGCCATCATGTAAACCTTGAAGTCTGCGCTTCTAACTAAACCTTGTGTCCGCATGATTTCCGTCACTTTGCGCGCTTCATCCACTGTTCGGCAAAATGGAATCATCACATGTAAATTCTTTAATCCGAACTCATCGCGCACCTTTTTTACCGCTTCAAGTTCCAATTTAAAAGCATTAATATATTTTGGATCATAATATCTAGAAGCACCGCGCCAGCCTAATAGGTCTGCTGGTTCATGCGGCTCATATTTGTCGCCACCCTTTAAGTTGCGATATTCGCCAGACTTAAAGTCTGAAAAACGTAAAACTACTGGCCGTGGTGCCATTGCCCGCGCGACTTTACCGATTCCATTAGCTAGCTCGTTAACTACCCTCTCTGGATGACCAGTTTCAATCAAATAAAGGGGATGCTGGTGAATATAAGTCGTCCATAAAAATTCTTCGCGCATTAAACCAATCCCATCAGCTGGCAAAGATGCATATTTTTCAGCAAGATCAGGATCTCCTAAGTTCATCATAACTCTGGTTGCAGTTGGTGGGAAATATTCAACTGCAGCAGGCTCAGCTGGCTTTTCATCGACTTTTTTAACCGCGTCTTTAACAACTCCAGCATAAACCACACCATTTTTAGCATCGACGGTGACAGTCTCGCCGTTTTTCAAAGTTTTCGTAGCAGCTTGTCCACGGCTAGTTGTTCCAACTAAACAAGGTATCTGCATTTCACGTGATACAATTGCAGCATGACAGGTCATTCCACCATTATTGGTAATAATTGCGGCCGCCTTTTTCATTGCTGGCACCCAATCAGGCGACGTCATTAGAGTGACCAAAACCTCGCCCTGCTTAAATTCATTGATATCTTTTGGATCATCAATAATATGTACCTTGCCTGAGACAAAACCAGGTGAAGCTGGCAAGCCTTTTAACAATACTCGGTGTTCTGTAGTTGCTTCTTGTGGTGCATCGGTTTTCTCCTGCTTTTTCTTTTGTGACCAAACAGTTTCTGGGCGTGCTTGAACTAACCACAACTTATCATTTTGATCAAGTGACCACTCCATATCCATGTAGCAGCCATAATGTTTTTCAATTTCTTTAGCATAACCAGCTAATTCAATGATTTGTTCATCAGTCAAAGCAGGCTCATTCACTTGATCTGGTGCTACCTTTTGTTCAATTGTTCCTCCCGATGGCAATCTGATCAACTCAATTGGCTTTTTAGTCACCATTTTGTGTACAATCTTCATCGTATTTTTATCAACTACATAGTTATCAGGTGTAACAGTTCCAGACACCACGTATTCGCCTAGTCCCCAAGAGGCCTCAATCATAACCTTAGTGTCATCACCAGTTGCTACATTGACTGTAAACATCACACCAGCTGCTTTAGAAAAGGCCATCATTTGAATCGCAGCTGATAAAGCAACTTTTTCTTGTGGAAAGTTTTGTTTAATTCGGTAATAAGTTGCCCGGTCGGTGAAAAGAGAAGCGTAACATTCTTGCACCTTTTTCAAAACATTCTCACGACCATGAATATTTAAATAAGTATCTTGTTCGCCAGCAAAACTAGCATCAGGCAGGTCTTCGGCAGTTGCACTAGAACGTACAGCAACGAATGGCTCATTTTGGTGCATCTTTTGGGCTAAGCTATCGTAAGCACAGCTAATTTCTAAGGCTAAATCATTTGGCATCGGCGCTTCTATAATTAATTTTCTAATTTTGGTGCAAATTCGATGCAATTGCTCAGAATCTTCTGGATCAGTTAAAGTGGCCAATAATTTATCAATTTTTTGATTTAAATCAGAATAATTCATAAAGTGGCGATAAGCTATGGCAGTAGTCGCAAAACCATACGGAACCGGGACATTCGTTTCAGAAGTCAGCTCACCTAATGAGGATGACTTACCACCGACTAAATCAACATCATTGCGATGCAATTGATCAAACCACAAAATATAATTATCTCTATTCATGCTTGTTCTCTTTTCGTTAACGCACAACTAACATTTCGTTTTTAGCTGCTTTATTTAAAACCACATCTTTAGCGGGTGCTACATAACTTAAATATTTCAAGTTATTATCAACAGCAGACATTTTTACTATCCCGCAATTATCATATTCTTTAAAAGTTGGATTTACTCGCTGCGTAAATAACCTTAAAGCCGTCCCATGTCCAACAATCAAAATTGTATCGTTGGCATGGGTTGAATCAATGATTTTAGTGATCGCTCGTTCCATTCTTTCTTCAACATGTTGATCCGGCTCCATTGCGGCATTAATACGGCTAAAGCCACGTCGCCATGGCAACATGAATTCATCTTGTCCTTCATATTCACCATGAGATTTTTCATGCAGGTCACGCAGTCGCGTATAAGACAATTGATTATCAGTTATAATTTCTAAAGTATCGCTTGCCCTTTCCTGCTTTGAGCAAAATGCGGCATCAAAACTAATTTCTTTTTGAAAAAAATACTGCCGCACCGCTGTTGCCTGCGCTCTCCCTAATTCCGTCAGAGGAGAATCACAAGTACCTTGTATTTTATGATGCACATTGAACAAAGTTTGCCCATGTCGCACCAAATATATTGTTCTCATTAACTGCTACTCTCTTTCCTTTTATGCATATTAATTGTGAACAACTGTATAGTACCACAATATTTTGAAAGCGCTTAAAGTTATATATTAAGTATATATAAAGCTATATACCAAATTTGTGAAATTAATATAATGATTATGCATTTATTTGTCAAAAGTAGATTTGGCATTATCTAGGGCTTGTTAAATAATGTTCATATTTGGAACGGTCTAATTTATTGAGTTGCTGGATAATTAGAAAATTGTGATGATTGCAGCCAAATAGTAAATCTTTTTAATTAATTTAAAACTATTTAAAAGTTAGTGTTTTTTAATGCTATTTTCTTGCTTTTTTACAAAAAACTATATCTATTTTTCGAGTTAAGAGTATAATTTGTGGTTGTACTATTTTTCACTTATTTTTTCTACTAGAGGAGAAGAAAGTATCTATTATGGAACATACTTGGTTAATGAAGTATTTTGCCGAATTTTTCGGTACGATTATTTTAGTTGTTTTAGGTAACGGATCAGTTGCCAATTCTGTACTACGTGATACCGGTGGTAATAGCCGTGACGGTCAAGCCAATGGTGGGTGGCTCTTGATCGCCTTCGGTTTTGGGTTTGGAGTAATGCTCCCAGCCATGCTCTTTGGTTCAATTTCAGGGAACCACTTAAACCCTGCTGTTACCTTAGCTCAGGCTTGTTCAGGCGTCTTCCCATGGGATCAAGTAATGCCTTACATCTTGGTACAAATGCTTGGTGCCATCGTGGGACAACTAATCTTAGTAGCCGTCTACTGGCCTTACATTGGCAGAACCACTAGTGATGATGCTGTTTTTGCCAGTTTTGCGACTGGTGATTCGGCTAACAGTAAGTTCAACGGTTTTATTACCGAATTCTTTGGCACTGCTATTTTGCTTTTCATCGCAGTTGGTTTATATCGTGGCATGTTCTTCAAGCAATCTGAAGACATTGCTAACATCGGGGTTGGTTTCTTAATTACTGCTTTAGTTATGGCAGTTGGTGGGCCAACTGGACCAGCTTTGAATCCAGCTAGAGATCTAGGTCCAAGAATTGTTTATGCTTTATGTCCTTTGCCACACAAAGGTTCAGCCCACTGGGATTACAGTTGGGTACCAGTGGTTGCACCAATTGCAGGTGGAATCTGTGGTGCATTATTATACAAAATTGCATTTGGATTATAAGAGATCTAATCAAATAGTAAAAAAAGCATTAAGCTATCTGCAATAGCTTAATGCTTTTTCAATACTCGGTATCTAAACCTAAATAGAAAATTGAATCTACATTTTTAGTCTCATTATCCGAATTATCTTTTAAAAAAATTTGTGGTATATCTCCAAAAGTCGGATTAAAAGGATTTTTCATTTTAAATCTCTTTAAATCTAAAAGCAAAAAAACTGTCTAGTTCTTAACTAGACAATTTTTGCGTTAAATAATCCCACGCTGCAACGCCATAAAAATTGTAATAATCAATAAATCTGCACTGCCACCAAGGCTATAATTTTTTTCCTTAAAAATCCGATTTAGTTCTAACATAAATTGTTTGCCAGGTTGAGTACCGTAGCCACCTAATGCCAAATATTTTTTTGCTTGATTATGTGCCCAAGAAACAACCTCAATATTTCCCGCTCTTTTTATTAAATTCGAGTCTTCAATCGCACTAACTATTTTCATCAACGTATCGAGTAAACGAACATTCAAATCACCTTCGGTTTGAGCTAAAAATGGCAGTGCAACGTTCCTTACCAAAGGATAACCAGCTTCTGCTTCTGCTCTAACGCCACCTTTGCCATATTGCAAAAATTGTTTTTCCCCAGCAGTGTCTTTCTTCTTGCCCAAATCACGCTCAACTAAGCCCTTAGTCATCTGCTGGATCACTTCAAATTCATCTTGATGGCTATTTTGACAATAGCTACTAGCACAGACAAACAAGCCTAACGAAAAAATCGCGCCTTTATGAGTATTTACACTATTTGTAGCAGTAAACATTGCTTCTTCTGCCTTAATGCCAGCTTGACGCAATTGTTCAAACATTTGCCGCAAATCCTGTCCACTAAAATCTGCGCCAATCTTAGCTGCTTGCCGAAAATAAGATTCCAAGCTCAAACTGCTATCAATAAACAGATACACGTTCATATCAGGATGAGATCCCACGTCAACTGGATCTACTAAGCCCGGCTTAGGATTGGTAACAACTTCATAAAGCAATGCTTTTATTGCATTTCGCGTGATTTCTTCTACTGCCATTTTTACCCCACTTCCAAAATAGCTAAACTAATTTTAACATGATTATCCTTTCACCTAATTTTAAAAAATGACACAATAACATTAGGAGAAGAGAAAAAGATTTATGAAATCAGATCAATTTAAAAGTTATCAAATAGCCGACATTGGCGATTATCTAAAAGTATTTGCCTGTACAGCTGTAATGTCACAGCCAATCATATCGATGATCATGGGACCGAAACAGCCGACGAATGTGCAAGACATTTTTGGTGTTTTCTATAATTTAGTTAAATACACTGCTCCTGCCTTCATCTTTGGGATACTATATACCACTATTAGAGCTAATGATGAACAAGGCAGTTTTTCTTATCAAAAGCATATGCGAAGTAATTGGTCTAACTTGTTTGTTCCTACTATTTGGTGGACATTAATCTACCTAGTAGGGATGCCATGGCTGCAACAAGTTAACCATTTTAACAATCTTGGTTCATTCTGCTGGCAATTCATTAATGGGAACGCCGCCCCGCACTTGTGGTATAACACAATGATGTTGCAATTCATCATTTTAATGCCGCTTTTCTGGGGATTAAGTCGTTATGTAGGACACAATTTAACTCGGGGCCTTTGGGCTGCAGTAATCACTTTTGTGCTCTATTTTGCTTGGCTTTGGTTCTATGATTACAATGTCTTCCACGGCATGCATGAACATGACTGGTATTTACTCGACCGGATTTTTATTTCATTCTTCATCTACGGTGTGTACGGAATGTTAGCTTGGCAATTGCGAGGACGGTATAATCAATTGATCACAAAGTTTTGGTGGTTAATTACTATCGCATTTATTGCTTGTTTCATCTGGACAAACATTGAATTACAAAAGTTTGGTCATCCGATTAACTTTAATAATGCACCATATTACAAGCCATCAATGACTCTTTACTGTTTAGCAGTAATTGCGTTGATTTCCGCTTTTTGCCTGCACCAAGTGAGAAAGAATTCCCAAACTAGTTTAAAAGTATTCCACTTCTTGGCTACTTATGCTTATCGGGCATACTTATCCAACGTTTTCTGGAATCAATTAGTTTGGCGCGGTCTTAACATGCAATATCACGCAATCTATCATCCAGTCTTGACTTTGTTTGGCACATGGATTTTAACGTGGATCTTATCTTTCACTTCCGCATATTGCTTGCATGTTTGGTGGATGAAAGCTAAAAGTTTAATTTTAAGATAAAAAAGAAGTTACTCACACCGAGTAACTTTCTTTATTTTAATCTTGGATTTTGTATGATTTTACTTGAAGTTTACGATAATTAAGCTTTTTTAGCACTCTTTTGCTCTTCAGCAACAGCCTTATTATCAGCAATCTTGAAGAATGGGAACCAAATCAAAGTACTTAAGACTACTACAACCATAGCGATGATAAAGAATGGAATACCACCTGAGAAGAATGCTTGAACAACACCAGGCATAGTCCATGGTAATTGAATAAATGGGTTAACAGTAGCATGGAGCAAATCAATCAATCCCCAACTTACCAAACCATTAATGATAGGTTCAAATAGCATTGGCAAGAAGAAAACAGGGTTCAACATAATTGGCATTCCGAATACCAATGGTTCATTAATATTGAACAATGCTGGTACCCCAGCCAATTTTAACATTTGTTTATATCGATCAGATTTTGCTCTAAACATAGAAATAATTAAACCTATTGTGGCACCTTGACCACCGAAAGCACTGTTTAAAATCACAGAGAGCATTGCCATCGTGACGTATGGCATTGGCTGTCCTGCCTTAAAGGCATTCTGGTTAACAATACCGTTAGCAATGATAATTGGCATTACAATACCATAAACCATATTTGGGTGAATACCAAAGAACCATAAAACATTAGCTAAAGTGTAAATAGCAATAATGCTAATTGGAGAAGCAGTAAATGTTTGCAGTGGTGTTTGAACCAATTTAGTAACACAATCAAAGATGTTACCAAATGCAGTATAACTAAATGCTCCTCTAATTAAAGTCATTAATACCAAAATAATTCCGGCAATTAATGATGGCTGAAGTGAAGCTGCAACATTAGGTGGAACACTGTCAGGCAATTTAATTACAATATTCTTTTTGTTAAGGAATACGTAAAGCATCCCAACAACCCAGCCAACAAGGATAGCAACAACCATACCAGATGAACCAAGGTAATTAGTACCAAAGGCTGTTACCTGAGTCAACTTAGCGTGTGTACCAAATGCTCTAGCCATATAATCTTGTGGAGCTAAAATCATAAAACTTGATGCAGCAAGTAATCCTGCTGGCAATGGATTATATTTACACTTTTCTGCATAAACATAAGCAAAGTTAAATACAACAAAGAGTGACAATACATTCATAGTTGCATTTTGTGCAGCGTTAAATTGAGTTGCCCAACCTATCTTTTGTAAAAAGTTAGTCCAAGCTGGAATTGGAAAATTACCAATTAAAAGAACGAAGGCACCACCTAAAGTAATTGGAGTTACTTTCATAAAGGCATCAGCTAATGATGAGAAAAATAGATTGTTCCCCATCCATTTAGCTATTGGTGCTAAAAACTTATCTAGAAACTTTTGTAGATTATTCACAATCTTTCCCCCTTTTTCATCACATCTCGCCTTCCATTCTATGTAAGCGCTTATAATAGTGCAATAGTTTTAGCCTTATCTGGTAAAAAGCTATACTTTTGGGTCTTTGTTCTTTTATTCGAACGCTGTGTTCTTTATAATTGAGTTATAAATTTATTCGTTGGGAGGAAAAGAATGGCTATTTTTAATTTTAATAATCTTTCATCCTTATCAGATGTAGAACTCTCCGTTTACCGTTTTGTTGTTAATAATCCCGAAAAAGTAGCGTATATGCGTGTACGTGATATTGCCCAAAAGACGCATGTGGCTAATTCCTCAGTAATGCGTTTTGTTCATAAAATAGGCTTTGCGAGCTTTCCTGAATTCAAAGCCTATTTAAAAAATATTAATCAAACTGTCGCACCTCAAAAAGCATTGACCTTTATTAATCAACAGAATTTTCCTAATGATATTGAAAACAAATTACGAGTAGTCGCTGATCAGCTTTATCTATCTGACAATATCCCTATCATAGGAACAGGCAATTCTACTTCTACCGCCGTATACGCTGCAAGAATGTTAGCATTATTAGGATTCAATGCATTTTCTATTACCGATCCCTTTTATCCACTGAATAGACAATTAGAAAATACTAGCAACAACACCATTATTTGTTTTTCAGTTTCAGGCGAAACTACGGAGCTAATTGAGCAACTAAATTACTGTACCAAGCGCTCTGATAATCAAGTAGTTGCGATTACCAGCAATTCAACTAGTACTATTGCCAACATCAGTAAATATGTACTTAATTATCAAGAACATAAACAGCGTTTATTTAAATATTGTGATCTTTCTTCACAGATTCCTGCAATGTACATTGTTGAAGGCTTAGTTGAAATATTAATTGGAAAGAATCAAGATCTAATTAAGCAAAAACAAGATCAGGAAAAAGAACATGAATAAAAGGCCCAGCTTTTGCTGAGCCTTTTATTACTTACAAACTAGTAATTCCTGCAAGAAATCCTAAGAAAATACCCGGAATATTAGCAATAATGATCGGCCAATCTCTTTTTACCGGATTCATCCAGCCATAAAGGACCCACAAGGTAGAGTTCAATGCTGCAACAAACGGTTGAAGTGGATTACCTTTATGCCCTTGCAAGTTAGATGTAATTTGAGCCAAATATGATACATACATCAATACTGACATAATCGATGCGATTCTACCTACAATTAAAAAAGCTTTTTGATTCTTCAAATTTTTATTCTCATCCATAATTTTCCCTCACTTTTACTTATTTTTGATGTTGATTGCGATAATCAGTTGGCGATCCTCCGATATACTTTCTAAAAATCTTATAAAAATAGGAAGGATTTTCATAGCCTACTTTTAACGCAATATCTTCAATTGGTGCATTCGTAAATGCTAAATATTCCGCAGCCACATTAATTCTTTGAATTTGCACTAATTTCACAAAAGTATACCCGGTTTTCTTTTTTAGATACGACGAAAGATAATTAGCATTAAAGCCAAAATATTTCGCCATCTTCTCTAATGTAATTGTCTCGTAGTTTTTTTCAATATATAGAAGCAATGTTAATAGATCAATTTCATTATTGTTTTGCCGTTTCTTTTGAATTTGTAAAACTGAACTTTTAGACGCAATTCTAACTAGCCGTAAAATTAATTCTAATATCTCTAATCTAATTATTGGGTTAGAATAATTATCCGGTTGATAATACTCAGAAATAATATCAGAAATTGTATCCACTACTTGTTTATCGTGATTAGTATGAAACAAGTTAAAAGCCCCGCCAGAATTATTACTTGAAAGCAGTGAAAACATAATAGATGAAACAGAGTGCGTATCTTTATTGTGGGTTAAAAAATCCAGGTCACTTAATGAAAAAGCGGCTTTTTTTAATGCAATATTCATGACGATCGTTCCACTATCAATTTTTTGCACCTTATGAATAGTTTGCGTACCCATAATAATAATCTCATCCTGCTTCATAGGAATCATTTCATTCGGAGTCTCCACTACACATTTTCCCAATAATACAACCATGATTTCGACATAGTTATGAATATGAAAAGGCACAAAACTCTCAATTGGTTGAGTTGAAATTGATATCAGTTGCTTGTTCTTTTCTAAATTATTGTCTTTTAAAGTTTCATAAAATTGATAAACCGGCTCACCATCAATCTTCTTTACAATCAATGGCTTCAGCTTGTCTTCAATCTCTTCCCAATTTCGAGACTTATTATTCTGATGCAATAATTCCAGTATCTCAGTATTCATTCCTCATTACCCTCTCCACTTGTAAGCCTTTGCATTTATCATATCAAAAATAGATCTTTTTATTATCATACTTAAAGAAAATGTGAGAATTCGACACACTGCTTATGTTTTTTAGCAATAGTCGCCACCATCAAGTTAGCCGTAGAATGAAAGCGATAACTGAATTAATATATCGGAGGTTGAACGCACATGGTCGATTTATCTGCAAAACCATATTACTTAAATAAAGATCAAATTAAATATGTCGAAAACACTGTTAAAAATATGTCCACTGATGAAAAAGTAGGTCAATTGTTCTTCGTTATTGGCCAAGATGAAAATAAAGTCGCTATCAAAGAATTTATTAAAAAATACCAACCAGGTGGTATGATGTACCGCCCTGATGCCGCAGAAAAGATTAAAAGAGAAATAGCAACTGCGCAAAACACAAGCAAGATCCCAATGTTCTTCGCCGCCAACCTTGAATCAGGTGGTAATGGAATCGTTTCTGAAGGTACTTGGTTCGGTAATCCTTTACAAATGTCCGCAACTGATGATCCTCGCAGTGCCTATGAACTAGGCAACGTATCTGGTGAAGAAGCTGCCCAAGTCGGCAACAACATGTCCTTTGCTCCAATTGTCGATATTGATAATAACTTCCGCAACCCTATTATGAATACTCGTACTTTTGGTAGTGATAAAAATCGAGTAATTCGCATGGCTGACGCTCAAGTTAAGGGCCTTGAAGACAACAAGATTATCCCTGTAATTAAACACTTCCCTGGCGATGGTGTTGATGATCGTGACCAACATTTGGTAAGTTCAGTTAACTCATTAAGTGCTGATGACTGGATGAATTCTTATGGTGAAATTTACCATCACTTAATTGACGCAGGCATCCCATCCGTAATGATCGCTCACATTATGCAACCAGCTTGGGAAAGAAAATTAGAACCTGGCATCGAAGACAAAGATTTGCGTCCTGCTTCAAGCTCTAAGCTTTTAATCAATGGTTTGCTCAGAAACGTACTTAAATTCAATGGTTTAGCTATTACTGATGCTACTCCAATGATCGGTTACAATGCTGCAATGGCTCGTAAAGACTTACTTCCAGCAACTATTAATGCCGGCATTGATATGATTTTATTTAACAAGAACATTGACGAAGATTACCGTTTCATTCATGAAGCAATCGACAATGGTACTCTTTCAATGGAACGTGTTGATGAAGCTGTAACTAGAATTTTAGGTACTAAGCTTGCTCAAGGTATCATGAATACCAAGAGTGAACTAACTTTATTGCCACCAAAGGAAATCAATTTGCACAGCGATGAACACAAGAAGTTAGCTGAAGCAGTTGCCAAAAAGTCAGTAACTTTAGTCAAAGATCGTGATCAATTATTGCCACTTACACCTAAGAAATACCCACGCGTTCGATTAGTTGTACTGGGCGATTCTGATGATGGTGGTTTCAAAGAAGGTGGTCACGTTACTCAAGCCTTTAAAAATGTTCTTGAAAAAGAAGGTTTCAAGGTAACACTTTTTGATCGCAAGAACTTAGACTTCCACGAAATGTTCGAAGAAGGTGTCGAAGACATGGAAAAGAAATTCGATCTCGCCTTTTACGTTGCAAATGTGGAAACTGCAAGTAACCAGACTACTACTCGGCTTGATTGGATTCACTTAATGGCTGCCGATTCACCTTGGTACATGAAGAGCATTCCAACAGTATTTGTATCAACTGCCAACCCATACCACCTCTACGACATTCCTAATGTTTCAACATTTATCAACGCCTACACAGGTAATCAAGCTTCAATTGATGCCACCATGCGTAAGGTAACTGGTAAAGAAAAGTTTGAAGGTAAGAGTCCTGTTGATCCATTCTGTGGTGACTTTACTACTAGATTGTAATTTCAGATTAAAAGCGGGATTCGTTCCCGCTTTTTTTATCACTATTTTTGTTAGAAATATCATTAAAAATGAATCTTTCCCGCTTTAAGAAAGCGCTTTAATAAATTATATGGAGGAATTATTATGAACTATCAAGAACAATTAAATGAACTTAAAAAATCAGATATGCGTGACGACGTTGAAATAAAATTCGTCCCAGGTAAACATGAAGATGGCTGGTTATCTGATGATACCAGAACTGAGCTGCAAAACATGTTTGCCCATAATCCAATGTTCCAAAATATGGATCATAAACAAGATAAACCGGCTAAAGCACCAAAAATTTCTATTCAAGCATTTCGTGATGGTATGGGGGCAAAACATAAAAATGTTGCTAAGCACGAATTGATTATTGATAACACGATTTTAAACGGTTCAGTAACTTGCAGAACTTATGTTAGAGAAGATCTCAAAGACGAAGCTTTGCCAGCAATGATTTATGTCCATGGTGGTGCCTTTTATGGCGGTTCAATGATGGCAGTTGATGACATAACTCGTGCTTTTGCTGACTTTGGACCATACCGAGTATTTAACTTAGAATATTCATTGGCTCCCGAGCATCCCTTCCCAACCGCACTTTTGGAATGCTACAGCAGTTTAAAATATCTCCACGATAATGCCGCAATGCTAAAACTTGATCCGGATAAATTCTACATGAGCGGTGATTCTGCTGGCGGCAACTTAACTGCAGGAACAGCTTATCTTGATCACGCAATTTTCGACACTGATTTCTTAACTAGAATTGTTCTTTACTACCCTGATGTAACTGAAGTCCGTGACCAAAGAAAAGAATTAGCCGATACTAATTCTTACACCTTTAAAGAAATGGAGAACGAACTAAAGGCATTGGCAGATTTCTTCAGTTCTGATGAACTTGCTGGCACTGTCTATCGAAACGGTCATGCTCAAGAAGAACATTTAATCTCTATTCTCAATGCAGATCATTTGGAAGAAATGCCACCTACTGAAGTAATTGTCGGTGAATTCGATCCATTGCGTGGTCAAGGCGAAGCTTTCATTAAGAAGTTACACGATTTAAACGTTGAAACTCATTACATTCGTTATAACGGTATGAGTCATGCATTCCTTGATTCACTGGGTTACTACCCTCAAGCTGAAGATTCTATTCAAGAAGCAGTTAAATTTTTGAATAAGTAATATAAGAATATCTACTAAAAAAGATCACGACTATCAGTAAAAGCTGGTAGCTGTGATCTTTTTTATATGTAAACAAATAGAATCAAGCAACTATTAATCATTGCCTGATTCTACTTTAGAAAAGGATTACGATTTACAATTTTTCTTTATTCTTCTGTTAACAACATTGCTTGATATGGCTTGCGTGGCAAGTGGAATTTTTGATCGCTAGTGATTTCATCATCAAAGTCCTCAATAGTTTCATTCCAAGCATTGATTAATTTGGCACTATACTTCTTACCTTTTGGCAAGAAACTAAACAACTCAAATTCAGGTTGATTATCGCCAAAGTAAACTAACCATTTCTTTTCATCAGGAGTTGAGCCAACAGCTAATTCCCAAGTTGGACCACTAATAGCTTGCGGCTTTACCCAATCAAAACCATTATCTTGCAATAAATCATATAAGAAATTAATCTTCTTTTGGCTTTCACCGTAAAGCTTGCCGCCATGTGCCCACCAAATTGGACGATCAGTGTCCAGCTTATCAATATACGTTTCACCGTGAGTACAACCACCGCCGCGCAAGATTACGCGCCAGAAGTTATCCATCATTCCTTGAGCAGAATTATCACCCCACCCAAATTCAAGATTTCCTTCATAACGGCATTCATCATCAACAACCGGCTTTTGATATTCTTCAATCCACTTTGGAATAAGGAAAACATTATCAGTCTGGACGCTAACGTGTGTAATCCATGGTTTAGTATGGTCATACCAATTCTTAGTTGTATCTTTATGTTGAGGTGGATCATAGAAGTTGTGAATTGATTCTAGGTGCTGAGATGGATCTTTTTCGTGAACAAATTGGCCGATCCGATCCCAATCTTTCAATGGAATTTGACCTACCAAATCCATCAAGTCATATTCATTAGCAAGTGCCCACCAAACATTCTTGTATGAAGCCAAACGAGCAATTACATACTTGAGATATTCCAAGTTATTTTCCATGCCCATTCGAGCAAAGCCCCAACGATCGTATGGGTTGAATAAGATTAAATCTGCTTCGATTCCCATACTATCTAATTGGTCAATTCGATGCTCAAGATTTTGGAAATATTCAGGAACAGGACGGGTAAAGTCAAAGCCGGTATCACTTGCATCAAAGATCCAATCAGTACCACCACGTTTTACCTTTGGCTTTCCTTCAAACGGATAAACTGCTGGTTCTTTGGTGTTGTAATCATAACTCTTAGGGAAAACAAGCATTCGAATCTTGTTAAATTTGTTTTCTTTTAAAGTTTCTAGCGTTTCTTCTTGTACTTTTTCAGGTTGAACTGTCCATGCATAAGCGGTAGTACCAAAAGGAATATAACCTGTTCCATCCGCATATGCGAAATGTGTTTTGCCTGATACACGTACTGGACCGTGATTATCTGATTCAGCTGGAGTAACAGTAAATGCATCGGTTACGCCGTTAAGCTTAGCCACATTAGAATGTGTAGTTACAGTGTAATCACCTTCAACTTCGGGCATGTAACGAACTTTATATTCACCATTGCCATCATAAAAGCCATCAACAGTTACTTTATGATTATTGTGTTCAAAAGTTGCAGTAAACTGAACATCTCTAAACGGATTGCCATCTGTTGGACCGTCAGCAATGGTTAATTCATATCTGCGCCATTTTTCAACTGTTTGTTTCATAATGTATTCCTTTCTTCTAAATTAAGCAACCTTAACATTTTTTCTGCTTCTTACAATTGCCATAAGTGCAAAGACGATCGCAATTACTCCCAAGATACATGCGCTAATTCTCATTTGATCTACAGCTGATGATAAGCCTGATGCTTTGCTTAAAGCTGAAATTACGTATGGGGATGCAAATGCACCTAAGTTGTTGCAGACCTGAGCAATTGAAATGATCAAATTACTAATTGAACTATCAACATCACCCAAGATAGTGTCGTATACGTAAGGAATAATCAAACTAGAGATCATCATGAACAATAATCCCACAAAGAATATGGTCATATTGGCTGCTTGTGAACAAATAATGAAGCCTACGGCACCACACGCGATAGCAACTACAGGTGTGAAATGCTTCAATACTTTAAAGATTCTTGAATACCCCATTGAAATAACGGCACCAATCAAACCAGCTACCGCAATTTCTATTGAAAGAGCGCCTTGATTTGCAAGATTGTTTTGCTGAATTACTAATGCAGAAGCGGTAGCTTCAACCATAAATGCTGCAAAGTATAAGAACAACATTACAAAGGCAACATAGATTAATCCAGGAATTTTTGCATGTTTCTTTTCTTTGGGATTTATATGAGCAGTATTTTTCTTTTTAACAGTAGTTTCTTTTTCCATCTTTGAGGTGTAGCCCAGCATGAATAAAATTAAGAATGGAATTACTACCAAGAAGTAAAGGAATGTTGCTTGCCATTTAATTCCTAAAAGCAACCCTGAGACAAAAGTCATTGAACTGTTACCTAATGTCCCCATCGCTCCTTGAATACCAATTAATGTTTTTTGTTCGTCCCCACTAAAACAGTCACCAATTAAAGAAACTGCAAGTGAAGTAAATAAACCAATACCAGCACCTACTAATAGACGACTAGCAACAATGATTGCAAAATTATTAATAAATACTGGAATCAAACCACCAACAACTGTTGTAATCATCCCAATAATTACAGTGTTTCTTTTACCAAACCATTTAATAAATGCATTACTAAACAAAATAAATAGCATAATAGTAAATGAAGGTAATGTAAACAACGCTTGTACTGATGTTATCGATTCTTTAGGAAATGATTTGGCAATTAATGGAATAGCTGCCAAATTAGAACCTGCTACTTGAAGAAAAAGCGAAATCCCTAATATTCCGACTTTTAATTTCCAATTATGTTTATTTGATTTTTTAATCTCTTCGGCGTCCATCTTTTTCCTCCCTTGTCTAATATTTGTCTCTTACTTAGTACATTTTCATCATACTATGTAACCGGTTACATTGCAACGCTAATTTGCTTAACTACCACTAAAATAGTATTTTTGTTAATCAGCGGTATAATAGTAATATAATCCGTTACATTTTAAGAGAAGAGAAGAAATTATATGCCAACTATTAGAGATATTGCTAGACTTGCTGGTGTCTCCGTTGCAACGGTTTCCCGAATAATTAATCATTCAGGAAAGGTACGTCCAGAAACCGAAAAGAAAGTTAAACAGATAATTCAAGAAACTCACTATCAACCCAATCAGGTTGCCCGGACTCTATATCAAAAAAGGTCCAAAATGATTGGAATCGTAGTGCCAAACCTCAATAATACGTTCTACGCTCAAGTGATTGATGGTATTCAGAGCGTCTTACAAAAAAACAATTATTCTGCTCTCATTTCATTTAGCACAAGCTCAGATGGAAGCAAATACCTCGAAGCTATTGATAATTTTAAAAACAACAACGTAGATGGCATTATCACCTCTGCTTTTACTCCTCCAGCAAATTGGAATCCAACAACGCCTTTAGTTATGTACGACAGTGCTGATATCCAAGATAAAATCGTTCGAATTTCATCAGATAATAGTAAAGGTGGACAAGAGAGCGTAAAGCTAATAGCAAAAAATGTTAAGAAAGTATTAGTCCAACATTGGCCGCTAAGTTTGCCTACAATTAGAGAACGTGTTGAGGCGATTCTTAAAGAACTTAATAGACAAAACATTGCCTACGTTTTAGAAGAAGTTTCTGAGAGTGATCCATACCTCGCAGCACAACAAGCTTTGAATAAAAGAAACACCTTTGACGCTATTATTACTGTAAATGACCCGTATGCAGCAGAAATTATTAAGGAAGCCAAAAGGCGCGGCGTAAATATTCCTAAAGATTTTCAACTTGTCGGTTATGACAATAACATTTTATGCGAATACACTGACCCCACTCTTTCAACAATAGATCAGCAACCTCACTTAATAGGTCAAACTGCTGCCACAAGATTGTTTAAAATGATGGCTGGAGATACTTCGACTAATAACGATATTATTAACGTCATCCCTATCAAACGAAATTCGACATATTGAAAAAGCATATTGAATAGTTTACATGCTAATCAATATGCCTTTTATTTTTAGAAATTGTATAATTTCTTATTTAATTTTATCTTCAATTGTACCATCACTATGGGCAATAATTACTTCATCACACATATCCAAAAACAAACCATGTTCAACTACACCTACAGTGTGATCAAGATAATCGACTAAACCATGTGGAGCTGGTACAGGATCAATAGCTAGATCAATAATATAATTACCATAATGAGTTACATATCGCTTACCATCCTCAGCCATTCGCCATTGTGGTTTAAGTCCTTCTTGTTCAAACTTTTTAAAATTCTGTTCACAAGAAATAGGTAAAACTTCAACTGGTAAAGGAAAATCACCTAATCGATGAACCAGTTTAGACTCGTCCACAATCCAGATAACTTTTTTAGAATTAACGGCAACATTTTTCTCCAGCGTAAGAGCTCCACCACCGCCTTTAATTCCATCCAAATTATCAGCTACTCGATCGGCTCCATCAACGGTTAGATCTGCTTGATCAATCTCAGATAATTTATCAACCTTAAAACCTAAACTCTCTAATTGCTTCTTACTACGATTACTAGTAGTAACAATATGTTTCAGACTTAAACCTTCTTTAGCTTTTCTATCACCTAATGCATCAATAAAAAATGCAACTGTTGATCCAGTTCCAACACCTAGAACAGAATTATTTTTCACCATTTTAGCTGCTTTAATAGCAGCTTCTTTTTTTAATTTATCTTGTTGTTCTTTATCCATTATAGTTACCTTCATTTTCAATTTCTTTAGATAATCGTTTTATAGTTAAAGGTACATTCGATTTACCAAAAATATAAGATCCTACTACAAATACACTAGCTCCTGCTTTCTTAGCAATATCAATTGTCCTATTATTAATACCACCATCAACTTCTATTGGCGCTTTAGAATTAACACCGTTCAATATCGATTGAATTTCCGTTATCTTTTTCGACTCATCTATAAATTTTTGGCCACCGAAGCCAGGATAAACAGTCATAACTAAAACTTGATCAACTTTAGTTGCAAATTTCTTTAAAACAGAAGCTGGTGTATCCGGGTTTAGAACTACGCCGGCTTTAATTTGATGCTCATGCATATAATCAAGCCAATGAATTAAGCTATCCTCTGACATAGCCTCATAATGAATCTCAATCAAATCTGCACCAGCTTTAGTAAACGCAGGAATAAACGTATTAGGATTATCACTCATCAGATGAACTTCTGCAAAAGTGTCCCTAAAATTCTTTTTAAAATCTTTAACTAATTCCGGTCCAAAAGATAAATTAGGAACAAAATGTCCATCCATAATATCAATATGAAAACGTGATATGCCTGCTTTCTTTGCCTCATCGATTTTCTCTTCTAAGTTTAAATTATCTGCATTTAATATAGATGGAGCAATTATCATTTCTTTCACCACTCTTTTCTAAATTTAGTTCAAATTTATTTAAGCGCTTACATAAATTATAATCTAAAATTATATAAACTAATTACTCAAATAAGTATTTAAAATATGTGATCCTTCACCATTAACACAATCTTTTCATTTTTATTATCAAATTCATATTATAAGCACTCACTATACCGAACTAAATGAATATTGTTGTCAGTTATAAATTCTTTTATTCTAGAACTAGTAAAAGTCTGAGCTTCTTTTACTCTTGGAATAGTCAAACTGGAATGAGTAATTAGATAATAATCCAAATAACCAGCATGTGAAATATACATTCGTGTTGTCCCATCCTCACTATACTTTATTAAATTTAACAAGGCGTTTTCTGGGTCATAATTTTCATCGATTTTTCCATCTTTATATCCGCCTAAGTATGGAGAAAAATAAGTATGCTGTTTAAATTTAATATTATTTCCAATTGGAAAATCGAGAAATGGTAAATGATAGCGTTCTGCAACGATTTGTAATGCTTTTCGGAAATTTTCACTCATCACAGCATGCCCTTCAAAATAATCCGGCTGCCTTCCCACTAATTTTAAAAATAGATGATATTGAGCATCAACTTCAGCTACAGCCTCACCTAAAATCACAAAATCTTTTTTACTGTGTCGATAAACTTTTGAACGTTTAAAATTTCCTTCTTTATCTACTAAAGAGGGTATATCCTTCGCGGGCAAAACAGGTTTACCATTTTAAATATTAGTGTGCATCCCTAAATCAATATCTTCATTCTTTAACAAATCTAAACCCATTCTTGTACTCGGCATATTGACCATAACACCAACATTATTAACTATGCCATTATGAACAGAATCAAAGATTCCGAAATTTACACTACGCGAATATCCTAGGTCATCTGCTCTAATTAAAATTTTCTTCATACTTCACACTCCTACTCAAATAAAAAAGATCTGGCTATGCCAGATCTTAATTTAAAATAAATGTATTAATTTATTTTCTGTCAGCCACCCCAGATATAATCGTTTCCAGCTAGCTGCTTGTTCATTACTTTGACTACGATCCTTTTTACTATCTGTTCTTAAATCTGCTAAAGCCAACCCATGCTTACCTTTTTGATAAATATGCAACTCAAAGGGAACCATTTTTTCTTCAAGTTGAGCTGCAAATTTAAGTGCACTTGCAACTGGTACATATGGATCTTCCATAGTATGCCAAATAAATGCCGGCGGCACGTCCTTTGTGACAGTATCAACCATATTTACTAACTTAATTCTCTTTTCTGATTGATCATTGCCTAAGGTAGCATAATCAATCAAATTAGAGCCACCCATTTCTTTAGTTTTCTTATAATGATCCACCTCCGGAGTCATCGCCATATGAGGCGCACCATATGAAAGACAAATCGAATTAGGTTGATAGTCTACTCTCGGTTTCTGAACCAATTTTTCAAGCCAATCAGTATTCCAATATACGCCTAATTGTGCGGTTAAATTACCACCTGCAGAAAAACCTATTACGTTTATACTATTAGCATCCAATGACCATTCATCAGCATGTTCTCTCACATAAGCAATAGTTTTAGCTAAATCAACTAACGGATTAGGAAAAGCCGAAATTGGTTCTTTAGAATAATCATGTTTTCCATCGAAGAATTCTAATCCTTCAGTAGCATATTGTGCAACGACACATGAAAATCCTTTACCTAAAAATTCTAGAGCGATAGGTTCTTCTTCACGCCAAGACGTCCACATATATGCACCGCCTGGAACAATAATCATCACAGGTGATTTACGATTAATATCAATTTCCTTATTTGGCTCTTGTAAATAAAATGTTGCTTCAGCACCATTGACACCAATATCTTTTTTAAAATATTTCATTTAAATGCCCCCTAAGCGTTAGCTATTGCAACACTATTTTTTTGTGTAACCTGATCAACTGTTGCCATTAATAATTGATCACCAAACTTGACTTGATCCCCATTTTTCTTTTCAACAAGAATATCGTCAAAGTTATTAGAATTAGTTACGACAACTGGTACAACGGTATCATATCCAGCTTTCTTAATTTGCTTTACATCAAATGTTTCAAGTAAATCACCCTTCTTGATCTTTTGACCATCTTTTACCTTAGATTCAAAGTATTTTCCTTTTAAATTTACAGTATTAATACCAAGGTGAATCAACAATTCAACACCATTTTCAGATTTAAGTCCTATAGCATGTTGGGTTGGAAATACAGATACAACCGTACCATCGAATGGAGCTCTAACTTCATTATTAGTTGGATTAATTGCGACGCCTTTACCAATTGTACCTGCAGAAAATACAGGATCATCAACATCCTTTAATTCCACTACAGCACCTTCAAGTGGAGATACAATTTCTTGATCTTTAAATTCCACTTTTTTAATTTGTTTCTTTAACTTAGAAGCTGAAGGTACTACTACATCACCAAAAATCATGGTTAAAACAAAACTTACAACAAAGGCAATAATTAAAGAAGCGATAAATCCATAAAATTGAACATTAATTCCTTTTGGATTAATAAAGGCTGGAATACCAAAGATACCGCCACCTGGCATAGTATACATACCAGCATGACAAATTGCTGCGATCATACCACCAAGAGCTGAACCGATCGAAGCCATTGCAAATGCTTTCTTGTGTGGAAGAGTTACACCATAAATAATAGGTTCCGTTATACCAAAGAAGCCAGATAAAGCTGCTGGTAAGGCAATTTCTTTAAAGTTTTTGTCTTTAGCCTTTAATCCCATAGCTAAACATGCACCTACTTGACCAAATAAAGTACAATACATGATACCGTTAATAGGATCAAAATGATTGGTCATCAAATTATTCATTAAAACTGGAATAAATGCCCAATGGAGTCCAAGGATAACCGCACCTTGCCAAATACCACCAACAATAAAGCCGGCAAGAGCAGGAAAAATTCCATAAATCCAAAGGCTAGCAACAGACAACCATTGACTTAAAGTCTGCATAACTGGCCCAATAATAATGTAGGCTAATGGTACTACGATCATCAAATCTAACAATGGAACAAACAAGTTTTTAACGGCACTTGGTATTACCTTTTTCGTACCTTTTTCTAACCAAGACATTCCCCAAATTGCAATTACAATTGGTAGCATTGTTTGACTATAATTCATCAGATTAACTGGGATACCTAAAAATGTAATTGCTTTGTGTGCAGTAGCTGCAGCTACCATTGAAGGATAAACTAAAGCACCACCCGTTACAGCACCTACAAATGGATTAATGTGGAAAGTTTTGCCTGCCGTAAATCCTAATAATACAGGTAAGAAGTAAAATAATGAATCCGCTGCAGCATTTAATATCATATAGGTACCTGTACCTTGTTTTACCCATCCCAAAACTCCGAATAAAACAAGAAGACCTTTTAACATACCTGCACCAGTCATGATACCAAGCAAAGGCATAAATAAAGATGAAATTAATGCTACTAAACGACTAAATATATTTCCCTCTTTTTCATCATCTTGAGTAACTTCTTTTTCAGTACTCAATCCTAAAATTGGCATTACTTGGTCATAAATATCAGTTACATTATTCCCAATAATTACTTGATACTGACCTCCTGCATGAGCCACTCCCATAACTCCATGCAGATTTTTAATAGCATCATCGTCTGCCTTACTTTCATCTTTTAACTTAAAACGCAAACGAGTAACACAGTGTATTAAACTATTTACATTATCTTTTCCGCCAACTAGCTCAACTATTTGTTTTGCTAATTGTTTATCCTTATCTGTTGACTTAGACATTCTTATTTCTCCCTTCTTAACTTTTTCTAAATCCTTATCTGCATTAATTATTCGCATTAAAGACTTATAATATTCACTCACATCAGATCCAAGTAGAGCTTGCAACTGTCCATCTTCATACTTAAATTCGTAAACTTCTGAAATTTGCTGTAAAGCTTGTTTATTAATTAGATTTATATTCTTCAAATAAAATCTAATCCTAGAAACACAATGAAATGCTTCATCAACATTATCTTTTCCGCCAACAGCTACGAGAATTTTTTGACCTGTTTCATCATATTTATTCATAATTCTCACCTGTTGAAATATTTATTCTATGAATATGAATTGTCAAAAACATGATTTCATCATCAGATACTTGATAATCAAACTCTTGCATTACAATTCCCGCAATCCTTTGAGCAATTACATATTCTTTATGATAATTATGAACAACCATATCATACAGATCATGATCTGCATCAAACTCTTGATTCTGTCTTTTTTTAATTCGCTGAACAAAGAATTTTAAATGAGTTACCAACCGGTAATATGAAACTGAATTTGAATCAATTTTCTTATTTAACATTTCACGAATAATTTTAAGAAAACGATTAATCAATTCAATTGTGCCTTCTGTATTCTCTAAAGAATCTCCTTCCTCAGCCGTTATTAAGTGCATTGCAATGTTTGTAGCTTCATCATCGGGAAAAGTTAAACTGATTTTTTTCGATAAATAATTCAATGCTCTCTTACCTAGTTGAAATTCATCCGGATATGTTTGCATTGTTTCAACAGTAAGTTTATTTTGAATTAAAATCCCTTTCTTCACCCGCTCAACTGCAAACTGTAAGTGATCTGGCAAAGAAACATATATATCATCACTCAATTTCTTTCCTGAACTTGCAATTGCTTCAGAAATAATTCGATCAGATAATTCAATATATTTAGGATCAACTTGCGCTAAAGTTTCACTTATTGAATTTGTTGCATCTTCATTTTTTGGATAGAAAGATTTTTCAATCTTTTCTTCCGAAATAACTTGTCCAGCTTTTCGTTGAAAAGCAATACCACTACCAAGAGCAACTAAAGTTTGATCATGCTCATCTTTTGCAACAACCGCATTATTATTTAGCACTCTTTTTATTACAATCATGATACTTACGCCTTTCCACAAAAAATGGCAAGACCAAATAAGCATATTATGTTTTGCTTATTAAGGTCTTGCCAACTCAATGTAACAATCCGATTTCTTATTTCAATTAATAGTTTATCAGTATTGAAAGCGATTGCAATATATAACTTAAATATTTTATATAGTTTAGTTTAATTTAGTAATTTTTACTTCTTAATCACAATTAATTCATCTTCAACAACTGGTTCCATGGCGACAATACCATTTTTAATAGAGCCTTCACGTAGACGTAATGTTTGCAAATCAACAACTTTGCATTGACCATCTTTAACATTTAACTTAGATAAATCAACTGGATTTGCGACTGGATTATAAACTAATAAATAATCGCTATTTTCCGCTGCTCTAATAGTTGGACTTTCTAATAATGAACTGTCAACTGGGTTCAAGCCATCTGCACCATAGCATAAAACAGTGTCCTTTAAGAAGCCCATGTCTTTTGCACCACGGAACTTAAGACATTCACGCCAGTCATATGGCTTCAAAAATCCTGTCATTTGTTGGCCTTCACGATAATTATCATTCCATGGCCAAATACCATAAGAACCATATCCTAAACCAGCATCACTACCTGACAAAACGGCACGCCAAGCGGCTTCTCTAACTTCATATGCACTATACTTAGCCGGCTGCTTTGCACCAAATTTATCTAAACCTTCATAACAAAGTTCAGCATCAATAATAGGTTTCTTATACCCTTCTTTACGCATTTTTTCAGGTACTAAATATGCATTAGCTTGGTTAGCAATTCCGTGACCAGATTGATAGCAATACATATTAGTATCGTTTAAAAAGTCTTCTGGCATCGTCTTAGCCTTGTCATTAATATGGAAAGTAAAGACGCCATCTGGATCAGCTTCTTTAGCCACTTTTAAAACTTCACGGTAGTACTTAATGGTCTTTTCTGGTTGTTGATCTTCAGTATCATCAAAGCCAACATCACCACTAACAAAGTAAATTGGGTTGAATTCCTTAAACGTGTTTACTACATAACTTATATAATCATGTAATTGCTCATAAGGCATGATTTGTGGTTTATGAACTCTAGAAAGAAACGGATTCTTATTGTCGTTCATCCAAGTTCCAGGTACAAAATTACCCCATAATAATACTAATACTGGAACCATATCACGCTTAACCATTTCTTCAAGCATCTTTTTGGCATTATCAAAATATGCTTGATTTGGCTTAGTGTAATCATATTCATAATTGCCATCATCATGGTAAACAATCGGGAATGGTTCACGCTCATCAATAGGAGCGGTTGAATCATATTGACGCAAAACATTGATTTGAATTGCGTTAAAGCCTTCACGTTTACGTGTATCTAAATAATATTTCCAATCAGGCATCTCAATGCTTGTAAATCCGCTCCAACAAGTATCTGCTAAGTAGAAAAAGCGCTTGCCGTCTTTATATAAATATTTACCTTTTGTAGTTATCATATCGTTTCTCTTTCTATACCATTAATTTACTTTTGATCGTCGTCTAAAATCGTATCAAGGTCGCCATACCAGTATGCATCAACTTTACCCTTAATTGGATCATAGTAATCTGGCTTTACATTAATATACTTGCCTGCTTCTGCCAAAATTGGCACAACATCAGCACGTACACCTGCCATGTGGTGAATGTAAGGACCATAAACATATTTGGCTTCAAATCTGTTCAAATCCTTGAATTGGAACCAAGCATAAGTACCTTGTTCATAAGGGCCATCACAAGTCTTAGCGTTACCAATTAACATTGAGTACTTACCGTGATCGCCATCAAATCTTACCAAAGTGTAAGTACCATCCTTAACTTCGAAAGCAGCAGAACCTGGATAATCAAAGACAAAGTGAGATGGTGGTAAAACTGGGCGATTCTTAGCAGTTTGGAATGCAAAAGTACCTAAGTGTTGCAACAATTCACCATTTTCATTTTCTGGGTGACGGCAGTTAACATCTGCAAACAATGCTCTTTCATCCCCAAGTGTTGCAGCTTCTGCTAAAACTTCTGAAATTGCACCGTTAATATCAACTTCACAAGTTACTGGCATCCCTTCAGTTTGCAAAAGTGCTTCTGAAGCATAAGGCAAAATACCAATTTCACGTTGTAATTCAGTCCAACATTGAATTGTTCCGCAGTTGCAGCCATATTCTTTCATCTTGTCCTGCATTGCAAGCTTTAGTGCAGCAACCTTGGTGAAGTCCTCATCTTTAATTTGAATGTCAGCCCATTTTCTAAAAGTTTCCTTAGTTTCTTCAATTCGTGAATCATTCTTTTCAATTAATCCATTCATGTATGAAGTAAGTTCACCTAAAGGAATTGGTGAAAGTTGAATACCGAATTTTTCAAGAAGTTCTCCTTCATTAACGATTACTGACCAGAAATCAAATGGACGTGGCCCAATTTGTAAAATTCTAGTGTTTCTGAAGGTCTTAACAACATTACATACATTAATAAAGTCGATCACACCACGACTAAATGATGGATCATCAATGTCACTATTTCTGATGTAAGTAAACTTAACATTAAAGTGACGTAAAACTTTACCGATAGCAAATAATCCACATTGAGTATCACGTCTTCTAGAACCATCTGGAGCAGGAGCTTCATCTCTTGGTCCCCAAAGAAGAACTGGCACATCAAATTTAGCAGCTAAACGAGCAACTTCATATTCAGTACCAAAGTTTTCGTTAGCAATAAAAATACCGTCAACTTTTTCTGCCTTAAACTTTTCAGTAATCTTTTCTAAACCTGCATCGTCATACAGCAAGCCATCATCATTGACATCTTTGATATCAACATAGTTAATGCCTAATTCATCTAACTTTTCACGAGTCTTATCAGCAAACTCAATTGCTGCAGTAGCTGAAAAGATGTTTCTTCTAGTAGGTACAAAACCTATTTTTACTTGTTTCAAGCTCTTTTTGTCGGTCATAAAAAGTAGCCTCCTATTAATTTGTCTCTTATGTATTCGCTTATATAACAAAATATAAGCTAAATTAAGGAGCTAATCAATATACTAATTACTTAATTAAGCTAAACTATCAAAGAGATTCACGTTTGATTAATTTTGTCGAAACAAAACATTTTTGTGGGAGCCAATCATGGTCTGCTACTTTGCTTTGTAATTGATTAATTGCTTGCATCACTATTTGCGTAATCGGTACACGAACAGTAGTTAATTCTGGGGTAACCATGGTATCTTCAAAAATATCATCGAATCCCATAACTGCAATATCATCTGGAATTTTGACTCCTTGCCTAGTCAGTTCCTTCAACAAACGTAAGGCCATATAATCATCCTCACAGAAAATAGCTTCAGGTAAATTCTGCTTTCTTTTCAAAATATCTGGCAATGTGCCGCGCAATTCAGTTGGATTTAGGCTAATTACAAATTCAGGTGGAATTTTAATATTAGCTTCTTTCATTGCTTGTCTAAAACCAGCTCGTCTTTGCAAAAAATTAAAAATAATATGATTAGATGCCACATAGCCGATACGGCGATAACCTTGTTTAGCAATATATTTACCTGCTTGATAAGCACCCTGGAAATTATCAATAGAAACAAAATCTGCAGCCACATTTTCAAAGTAATTATCGATAAATACCACATTGCGCAATTGATTATTTAATATTTCAATTTGTCTTTGATTCAAATCAGTCGCTAAAACTATCGAGGCCTTGCTGTCCTTTAATACCTTATTGTTGGCAATATCGTCACGCAAATGCCTTATATCCAAGTTAACAATTTGCACTTGTCCACCAAAACCACCCACGTTTTGAGATAGTGTTGATACCAAAGTATCAAAAAATGGCAGACTGGCGTAACTGCGGTTCATCATCCCCGTTCGATCCTGAATAATTACTAAACTAATGCTAGCAAGCTTTCTAACACTGCCTTTTTTATGCTTTCGTAATGGCTCATAACCTTGCTCCTTAATAACTTTAAAAATCTTTTTCCGTGTTTCTTCACTAACGCCCGGTTTACCATTTAAGGCAAATGAAACTGCAGCCTTAGAAACTCCTGCCATTTTAGCAATATCGTTCATTTTTAATTCCATAATATATTTCCTTATTTTTACTAATCTAAGCTAAACTAAATAATTTATCTAACTAAACTAATCATAAACATGATACTCTTTTTATGTAAGCATTTACAAGTAATTAACTAAATGAGGTGTTTTTATGGATACTCTTGAATTAAGAAAGAAAGCCGTTCAACTTAGAAAAAGAACTTGGCAATTAATTTATAATCACCACAACGGACACACAGGTTCCGACTTATCTTGTGCTGATATTTTAGTAGCACTCTATTATCAAGTAATCAATCAAAATGCAGACAATTTTGGTCAAAAAGATGTAGATACTTATATTCAAAGTAAAGGTCACGCTGTTGAAATCTGGTATGAAGTATTAGCTGACTTAGGCTACATTGATCGTGATGACCTTGAAGAAAGATATTCAACTTTTAACAGTCCTTATATTGGTCACCCAACTACTGACGTTAAAGGGATGGAATTCCACACAGGTTCACTTGGCCATGGTTTAGGCTTGGGCGTTGGTGTTGCTTTAGCTGCCAAAATGGATCATTCACCTAAACATACTTATGTTTTAATGGGTGACGGTGAACAAGCTGAAGGTTCTATTTGGGAAGCAGCTATGTCAGCTGGTAATTACAGTTTAGATAATTTAACCGCTATTGTTGACCACAATGATTTACAAATTTCTGGTACCACTGACACGGTTATGCGTTCTAACCCACTTGGCGATAAGTATCGTGCATTTGGCTGGGATGTTAAAGAAGTAAACGGCAATGATATGACAGCTTTGGTAAACATTCTCTCTAAAACAAATGCAACTGGCAAACCTCGCGTAATTATTGCCAACACAGTTAAAGGAAAAGGAATTACAGTTGCCGAGAATAGAGCTGATTGGCACCACAAGATTCCTACTGAAGCAGAATATCAAGAAGGTCTACGCGAATTAGATGCACAAATGGAGGCTTTGGAAAATGAATAATACAGATGAAAAATTAACTGCAAATGCTGTAATTGCCAACACTTTAGATAAAGCAACTGCAACTGACCCTGATCTATTAGTCGTAACTTGTGACTCACGCGGTTCCGCAGGTTTAGTTCCATTCACCAACGCTCACCCAGATCGCACCGTTGAAATGGGTATTGCTGAACAAAACGCAGTTACTGTTGCTGCAGGTTTAGCTCATGAAGGTAAACATCCCTTTGTCTTCTCACCTGCATCATTCTTGGCTATGCGTTCAATCGAACAAGTTAAAGTTGACGTAGCTTTTAACAAAAACAACGTTAAGTTAATCGGTATTTCAGGTGGTAATTCATACACTTGGTTAGGTAATACCCACCACTCTCTTAACGACGTTGCTATTACCCGTGCTATTCCAGATCTTGAGGTTTACCAACCTTGTGATAAATACCAAGTTAAGGCTTTATTCAAATATTTATTAAAGTCTGACAAGCCTGCTTATGTTCGCATTGGCAAGCGTAAGTTAGACAATGTTTACCATGAAGACTTCGACTTTGTTCCTGGTAAAGCAACGGTTATTCGTGAAGGTAAAGACATCTGCTTAATTTCAACTGGTGAAATGCTTTACTTTGCATTGCAAGCTGCACAACAATTATCTAAGGCTGGAATTGACGCCGAAGTTGTTGACCTCGGTTCAATCAAACCACTTGATACTGAAATGATTGGCAAATTAGCACAACAATTCGATCATTTAGTTACTGTTGAAGAACATGATGTCATTAATGGTATTGGTGCCGCAGTTGCTAGTGAAGTTGCAAAATATGGTCATGCCAAGCTTGATATCTTAGGTTTCCCAGATCAGCCAGCAATTCAAGGTACTCAAGATGAAGTATTTCACTACTATGGTCTTGACGCTGAAGGCATTAAAAATTCTGTTAAGGAAATTCTTTCTAAGTAAAAGCAGGTGATTTTATGCCAGAAAAATATCTGCTAGCTATTGATCAAAGTACACAAGGTACTAAAGCAATCTTATTTGATCATCAGAAACAAATATTCTGGAAAACGGCACTTTCTCATAAGCAACTCGTTAATAATCAAGGTTGGGTTAGCCACGATTTAGATGAGATCAAAAATAATTTAAAAAAGCTATTCAAAAGTGCATTAGAGCAAGTATCAGCTGATCAAATTGAAGGTCTAGCCATTACTAATCAAAGAGAATCTGCCGCTTCTTGGTCCAAAAGAACAGGTGAACCACTATGTAATACTATAGTTTGGCAGGACAATCGGGCACAAAAATTAATTAAGCGTATTTCATATAAAGAACTACAAGAAGAAGTTAAAAATTTAACTGGGTTAGCCCTTTCACCCTACTTTACTGGAGCTAAATGGGGTTGGATGCTCTTAAATGAACCACGTGTAATTCAAGCTAATCAAAACAATGATTTGTGCTTGGGCACGATGGATAGCTGGCTAATTTATCAATTAACCAATGGTAAATCATTTAAAACAGAGCCATCTAATGCCTGTCGTACGCAGCTGATGAATATTCATACAGGACAGTGGGATGAAAAATTAAGTGAGATCTTTGGTGTTGATCTGAATAGTTTACCTCAAATAGTTGATTCTAATGCTCACTTTGGCGATACCGATCTTTTCGGTTTACTCCCTCATCCTATTCCGATCTTGAGTGTACTGGGTGATTCACAAGCCGCCTTATACGCCCATGGATGTTTTAACGCTGGGGATTTCAAAGTTACTTTTGGAACAGGCTCTTCAGTCATGCTTAATATTGGTAATAAATTACCCAAGGACATCAATAATAAGTTAAACACATCCATTGCATGGTCACTTAATGGCAAAACCTCTTACGTCATTGAAGGAAATATTAATTATGCTGGAGCTTGTATCACTTGGTTAAAAGACAACATAAAGTTAATCAAAACACCTGAAGAAACTGGTGATTTAGCACTTACTGCTAATCCAGAAGACCACACGATTTTAATCCCTGCTTTTGCTGGACTAGGCGCTCCATATTGGAAAACAGATATGAAAGCTGCCTTTGTAGGGATGACCGCAACTACTAGTAAAAAAGAACTGGTTCGTGCGACATTAAATTCACTAGTATATCAGATCGCCGATATTTTAGCAGAATTTCAAAAGCTCTCCCCTCAGCTTAATAATGAAATCCATACCGACGGCGGTATGATTCACAACCAATATTTAATGCAATACCTAAGCAACATAACACAACGAACTGTAAAAATTTCAAATATCTCCGAACTTAGTGCCTTAGGTAGTGCAATGAACGCATTTCAAGATATGAGCGGCAGTAAATCTTCTGCTTCCTACTCTCCTCGGATGAAAAAAGATGTTGCTCTAAATTATCTTGATGAGTGGCACAATTGGATTGAAAAAATGTCATAATTTAATCTAAATATAAAATAAAACTGCTGATAATCTTCGTTAAACAAACGTTGATTATCGGCAGTTTTTTGTTTTCTAGATTTTTTTAATTTTCTCAAAAAATTTTTCCTGTTTTTTGCGTATTAAGTAATAGAGGGCTCTGCCCTACTCTACAGAAAGCAGGTGTGTTATGAAAGAAACACCTAAAGTAATCAAACGCTTCTTGGAGGATCAGGTTTTAGGAGAATTTATGTCAGACAAAAAATTTGCAAGTATATTTTGGAAATAATCTTGTCTTTTAAGATCAAAGAGATCTACTATCCGGAAAAGCAAAAAGAGGTCAAAGATTCTAAACATCGCGAACGTAAAGATGTGCGCTTTGACATTCTGGTCGAAGATTACGAGCACAACCTTTACGATGTGGAAGCTCAAACTACGGATAAGAAAGACCTTGGCTGGCGAATGCGGTATTACGCAGCTAAAATGGATTAGCACTATACTCTCGATAAAGGCAAGACCTATCGTAATATGAAAAAAGCCTATCTGATTTTCTTATGCAACTTCGATCCTGAAGGTGAAGGACGGATCAAATACACTTACCATACTTATGAAGATCACAACAAGTCTAAGCAATTGCAGGACGGACTAGAAAAAATTATAATTAATGGCAAAGGAATTCCTAATGGTGAAAGTGCAGATCAGGTGGGCTTAGTTAATCTGATCAACGCCCCCCTGTCCACTTGAAGGCAATTTTTGACGAAATTCAAACGCGAATCAAGGACATGAACGAAGATCCAGAATGGAGGGATAAAATGATCGACTACGAAACTAGAATGCTTAAAAAAGAGCAAGAAGCAGAAGAAAAAGGTATGCAACGAGGTATGCAAAAGGGCATCGCTAGCGCTACTGTTTCCGGCATAAAAAATTGATCGCTGCTTTAAAAGACTTCGGCGGCAGTGATGAACAAATCCTAAACCGCTTAGAGAAGGATTACGGTGACCAGTTCTCCGTTGATGAATTGAAAGACTTTATGAAACAAGCTTAATAAACAAAAACGATCAGAAACTTGAAAATTAGTTTTTGATCGTTTTTTCTAAGAAATTTTTACACTAATCAACATTAGTTATTCAAATCAGATCCATTAGATTCAATTACTTTCTTGTACCAGTAAAATGAATCTTTAGGTATTCTCTTTAAGGTTCCATGACCATTATCATCTAAATCAACATAAATAAAGCCATATCTTTTTGACATCTGTCCTGTACCGACAGAAATTAAATCAATGCAACCCCAACTTGTATACCCTATTAAATTTACACCATCTTCAATTGCTTTATTCATTGCTTGAATATGCTGCTTCAAATAGTCAATTCGATAATTGTCATGAATCTTTCCATCTTCACTAATTTTATCAACTGCACCTAAGCCGTTTTCGACAATAATTAAGGGGAGATTATAGCGATCGAAAATGGCTTCAAGGTAATATTGTAATCCTACTGGATCCATTGACCAACCCCATTTTGAATATTTTAAATAAGGATTTTTAGCTCCAGCTGAAAAGTTACCTCCTACTTCTTCTTTAACTTCATGAGTAGTGACAATATTTGATTGATAATAAGAAAAAGTATACAAATCAACTTTTCCATTTGCCAAATCTGTTCTATCTTGATCTATAATATCTAATTTAACATTATGTTCATTCCATAATCGTTGAGCAAAGACCGGGTATTTTCCTTTGCATTGAACATCCCCACAATAAAAGAGGTTCTTCTGCCAATTATGAAAGTTTGCCAAAATATCTTTAGGATCTGGCGTTAATGGATATGTTGGTGTAGCGGCAATCATACATCCTACTAGATTATTATGATCCACATCATGTGCTATTTTGGTTACTCTAGCACTTGCAACTAATTGATAATGTAATTTTTGATAGGCCCGTTGATACACTACTTCATCATTTGTTCCAAATAAATCTAATAATGATAATGTAACATTAATTTCATTAAATGGAATCCAATATTTAACTAGTCCTCTATATTCTTTGATTATAGTGGAGGCATACTTTACATAATAATCTATCATTTTTCGGTCTTGCCAATCGTGACATTTTTCTTGTAAAAAAATTGGATCATCATAATGTGAAATTGTTACTAAAGGCTCAATATTATATTTTTTACACTCATCAAATATTTTTCTATAAAAATCTAAGCCTTGTTGATTAGGCTTTTCTTCTGTTCCTGTTGGGAAAATACGGGTCCAAGCAATTGACATTCTAAATACTTTAAAACCCATTTCAGCAAATAATTTGATATCTTCTTTGTAGTGATGATAAAAATCTATTGCCCGATGACTTGGATAATAAAAATCTTCAAACACCTTACCCACAGCACCTTGAGGGACACTAGCTCCTCGTTTCAGAACTAATTCCTGATTATCTTTTTCATACGTGCAATATCTAGAAGATGGTGTTTTACCAGCCGTTATAATGTCTGCTGTTGAAAGACCCTTTCCTTCTATATTATATGCACCCTCTATTTGACTAGCAGAGGTGGCACCACCCCATAAAAATTTTTTTGGAAACATATTAACCCCATCTACTTACATTGACTATATCGAATCAATTCAATATCATTATCCTTTACATATTCCTTTGTTCGAATGCTCATAGCCATCTCTACTTCTTTAGTACGTGGGACTGTTAACATCGAGGTATTAAGAATATATTGATCTAAATAGCCCGGATGACAGACCATCATAGGAACTACACCTTTTCCTTGATCTTCAGTAAACATTTTTTTGAATGTATCAAAAGGATCAACGTTTTCCCCCATGGGCATCATATAAGATTTAAACTTGGTTTCTCGTTTAAATTGAACAGGAGTATCTCCAAAGGCAAAATCAAGCATTGGCAAATTATATTTTTTTGCAACACGATGTAATCCTTCAACGTAATTCTTACTTAATACCGCATGTCCTTCAAAATAATCTGGTTTTTTTCCCATTAATTCAATAAATCTATTATACTGAGCATCAATTTCAGCAGTCACTTCATCTAGATCAATAAAATCTTCATTTCTCTCAAATGCTTCACGATAAATCCTTGATCTTTTAAAATTACCATTTTTATCTACTAAACTAGGGACTTCACTTGCTGGTAAAATTGGTTTTCCATTAGAAATATTTGTATGCATGCCATAGTCAATATCTTCATGCCTTAAAAGATCTAAGCCTTGTTGAGTCGAAGGCATATTAACCATCACACCTACATTATTAATTATTCCACTATGAATTGAATCGAAAATTCCATAATTTACAGCTCTAGAATAGCCTAAGTCATCTGCTCTAATTAAAATCTTTTTCATCATTTAGATTCAGCCTTCTTCTCTTCTTTTTTCAAGTTTTCTTGTTCTTCTTTGTAAGCGATGTTATCTGCTATTTTAAAGAATGGGTAATAAATTGCAGTATTTATTACATAACCTAAAATAGCTAGAGCTGCGAATTTCCAGCCACCCATTAAAAAGTCCTGAACAACAATTGGCAATACCCAAGGAGCCGTAACTGTCGGATTCAAAGCAGGCACAAATCCTAAGGCCATAATTCCCCAAGTAATTAGTCCTGTTACAAGAGTAGTTAAAACCATTGGTACAAGATAAAATGGATTCAAAATTACTGGTGTACCAAAAATAACTGGTTCATTAATATTGAAAAGATTTGGAATAATAGCTAACTTACCCAGTGATTTATATCTATCTGATTTAGCAAATGGGAATAAAGAAACCAAGGAAATGGTATTACCTGCACCACCAATATTAATTAAGCCGCCAAGTACACCAAAAACTAAGTAAGGTAAAGCTTTACCAGATAAAAATGCCGATGCATTTGCGGTAGTAGCTGCAGTAATCAATGGTAATGAAACCCCCATTACTACTGCTGGATGAATTCCTAACCACCATAAAAAGTTACACAAAACAGCAAATAAAATGTAAGTTAATGGTGTTAAAGCCAAATGATTTAATGGAGCAGAAATAACATCCCCTACAAAATCAAATACATTGCCACCTGGTAAAAACACAAAAATATATTTAATAATCATTGCTAATGAAAAAATTATCAATGCAGACCATAATGGCTCTAACGCCTCAGACACCATCGGTGGAACAGTAGATGGTAATTTAACTTTTAAACTTTTATGAGTTAACCACACATAAAATAGTGGAACAAGTAATCCAACAATAACTGCAATAAAAATACCATTTGATCCCATATAATTAATATTTATTGAGGTAGCTGTCTTATTTACTGATAATGGCATTAAAATGAAATAAACAGCAGTGGCAATTAAGACACCTGTAATAGGATTTTCCTTCTTTAATTTAGTGAAATGATAGGCAATCGATATTACTACATATATACCTAACATTGAAATCGTGACGTTTAATGCTGCATTTACAGTGCTAAAAATCTTAGTAGCATTTAAAAACTCCTGCCATGATTTTATTGGCAAATTAACTAGGATAGAAAATAATGAAACTCCCAATGATATAATGGTCGTTCCCATAAATCCTCCCGTTAAAGCTTTTAATGCTATGTTTTCATTCATTGTTGCAGCTTTTTTAGATAATTTTGTAACGAGTTTAGATTGAGATATATTATTTGTAACCATTTTAAAACTCTTTCCCTCTTCAAAGTATTTTAATTCGAAAGCGCTTTCTCTACACTATTAATATACCTCTTATTAAAAATATTTTCAATAGTATATTATATATTGTGAAAATATTTTTATGGATGAGTCTTAGTTATTAAAATATCCGTAAACATGTTAAATGCAGCTAATTCTAGCGTAGCTTCATGATTAGCAGTTGCTTGTTTCACTGAAGGCAAAACAATAGTATTATTACAATACTTTCTTAATTTATGCTTAGAATTCATAGTAACTAAACAAATATAAGGTTTCGTATTAGTAGGATAACTACAGATTTTCTTTAATAAAGTTTGATAAGTACTACCACTATAGGTAGAAAAAATAATCAGTGTATCATCTGAACTATAATTCTTAGAAATTAGATCATATGGCAAACATTGAGATAATAATTTATTATCAAAATCATTGTTTAATCCAATTGATAAAAATTCTGCTGCTAATCTAGCTAGATTAAACCCAAAGGTATAAACATATTTTGTATTTAATATCCGATCTCGTAATTGTTTAAATTCTGTTTTTTTTGCGATTTCTAATATAGAAGATGTCAAAAAGCTATATTGATCTTTTTCTGTTGCATACTTTAAGTCATTACCATCTTTTAGGTCTTTAATAAGTTTATATTGAAACTCTTTAAAACCGTTAAACCCTATTTTTTTGGTAAATCTAGTTAAAGCTGCAGCAGAACAACCACATAATTCAGATGCTTTGGTAATACTATTTTCTGAAAAAACATCAGGCAATTTTATTAAGCTATTATAAATCTCTTCATCAGTTTCAGTGAATTTAGATCTGGCTAAATCTGCTTGTTCAAATATATTCATAGTATTAATTATCCTTTTCAACAAAAACAAATTTCAAATTATTTTACTGTTACGAAAATAAAAAAGCATAGATTTATGAATTTACTATCATCCATAATCTAATGCTAAACTAGTTTGCTTTATTTCTACAACAGATTTTTCATTTTCCCCACAAAAACTTGATCAAAATCTTATCTACTTCTTTATTTTCGTGAAGCTTACTATGTTGAGCCATCTTTTTTATCGCCATAGATATTCAAGACCTTAATCTGTTTAGGATAATACTTACGTAATCCTAATAATTGCTTAAAACCAGGTGCAAATTTATCAGGCTTCCCAGTTTTGGGATCAACAATTTTACCACTTCTGCCAACTGCTTCGCCGAGCCAACCATTGTAATGACCTGCAATTGAAACTACTTTATTAATCACTGGCATTTTTTTATCAGCGTAATTCTCATTAATATAGTTAGCAATCATTAGATACCAAAAGAATGTCCTACCAAATTTATCTTTTTAAACTTATAGTTAGCTTGCAGCTTCTTTATTATAGCTAACACATTTTTACTTGAACCATTCTGATTATCTTGTAAATTGACTTCAACAATAGGATTCTTTACGTTCTTAGAAAATTTTCCTTTAAGAATCACTTTGTTCTCTGGCGTCACATCAGCAATAATCGATTCCTTCGTAACGCCTGCCTTTTTAGCTGCATTAACCATCTGCTCTTCCGCATGATAACTTGAACCAAAACCATGGAAGAACAACGTTGGCGTACCAACAGTAGTTTTTTCTGAAGTTTGTTTTGAACTGCAGCCAACGACTACAAAACTTACTAATAGTAGAGTTAGTAAACTAAATATTATATTTTTCTTTCTCATTCTTTAAATTCCTTTGTATTATTTTTATCTTTACTATACAGGAATCTGTACTGCCTGAGAAAGTCATCTGCTTGGCCAAAATAAAACTGCCGATTTAATCATCGACAGTTTTTTATATATTTTACTTATTTTTCCAGATCTTCTTTAACAAGAATGCAGCTTCTTTTGGTTCACGGGCTCTGTTGAAAATACCTTTATTATTACCTAATGGACGGAAAATTGCTTCTGATGTCTGGAAATCCGCAAACGCCCAAACCAATTCACCTTGAATTTGTGGGTAATCTGACATAACACTTAAGTTCATTTCATAACACTTCTTCTGATATTCTTCAGTCCAAAGCTGACCAGTCAATGAATGTTGCCCACTAAGTGTATCCGCACCAAATTCAGTGAATACATACGGCTTATTATCTTCAACAGATAACCATTCTTTAATTTCTTTTCTTAAAGCACCTTCGGCATCTGGAAAGTCTTCTCCACCTTTAATATACCAACCATAGTACCGATTCAAACAGATAAAGTCGCACATATCATGAACGCGATCAGTCTTTGGTAAACTATTTAAAACTAAATTTCCTGTCACTGGACGTTTTTCTTCATCTAATGTACGCGCATAAGAGAAAATATCTTTAAAATACTTCTCAGCAATATCCGTGGTAGTTTCTGCTTCATTGAATAATGACCACGCAATCACACTAGGGTGATTATGATCACGTTTAATCATATCGTGAATTGCATCTAGATGCCTTTGCTTCAAGACAGCAGTGTTTTCTCCATCAAAGAATGATTTAACTGGATGCGCACCATCAGCAATAAAGTCGCCATTGCCCCAATGCATCATCCCTACTGCTGGAACTTCATCAATAATCAAAAATCCTTCACGATCTGCCTCTTGGTACCATTCTTCATCATAAGTATAATGACTAGTTCTAAAGCAATTTGCATGAATCCATTTCATATTAGCATAATCACGCTTAATGACTGCTGGATTGAGTCCTTTCCCGTTAATATAGAAGTCCTCGTGCTTGCCAAAACCCTTTAGAAAAATTGGGTGATTATTCAAAAGGAATTGGTGACCTTTAACCTTAAACGTTCTAATTCCAAGCTCCGCTGAATATTCATCTACTTTTTCATCAGCAACAAAACTTGAAATTACAATGGTATAAAGATATGGCGTATCCGGGGTCCAGAGCTTAGAATTCTTAATTTTCATCTTGCCATCTGCACCATCAGCCTCTGCTACGCTATGATTTTCTTTATCATAAAGCTCCACATGCGTATCAGCCTCACCTAACATATCCAAGTGATAATTAATTTCGGCATCACCATCTCTAATTTCAAAGCTAGTTTGATAGTCGATTAATCTCATTTTTGGCAAAGCTAACAGCCAAACGTTACGTTGAATACCTGCATAATTGAAGAAGTCAAATCCGGGCGTAATTATCTTTTCACTATTACGCAATTTGTGAACGGCACCAACTGGTAAAGTATCAGAACTAACTTCATTGTCCATTTTAATTACTAATAGATTTTTACCCTCTGTTTTAACTGCATCCGTGATATTCACCACAACAGGTAGAAATCCACCTTCGTGTGAACCAATCTTTTTACCATTCAGGTAAATTGTGTCTCGATGGGTTAAAGAACCAAATCTGAGTAAGAGATCTTGACCATTCCAGCCACTTGGTACATAAAATTCTGTCTGGTACCAAAAATCACCAACATAATTGCGCTCTTTACTTTTTGAAAACAATTCATTAAAACTAGCTGGTACTGGCATATCTATTGGATTAGGCAACCCCTTCGTCATCCATTCATCCTGTTCGCCCTTGCTTTCTAGGTCAAATTGAAATTTCCACCAACCATTTAATAGTTGTTCATTTCTAAAATTATTTGTACTGGATAAAGTAATGAATCATTCATAGTATTTTATTTGGCTTCTTTCTCTGTCTTCAATTTCAAAATAACCTTCAAAATTCGACTTGCTGCAATTTCAAGGTCCACACGTGTTAATTCTCCGCTTCTAAGAGCTTTTAATATCGTTTCAGTATCTTCTTCCAGCCCGGGCATTGTCATGTCATTGCCCGTTGCAACGTCCTGAGCTGCAGAAGCACAACTATATTTACCCTCATTTGGAATAAAACTTGACGTTACTAACCAGTCAGTCATCACGAAGCCCTCAAAATGCCATTCATTTCTCAAGGCATCAGTCAATAGATCATATCTGTTGCAAGTATGAATTCCATTAAGCATATTATAAGATGACATTACTGCTAATGGCTCAGAATTTTCAAGACAAATTTCAAAGCCCTTTAAGTAAATTTGACGTAATGTTCTCTCATTAATCACACTATTTGAATAAACTCGATTAGTCTCCTGATTATTAGCTGCAAAGTGCTTAATCGTAGTCGTGCACCCCGGATGTTTCCGAATACCATTGGTAATTCCGGCTGCGTTTAAGCCACTGATCAATGGATCTTCTGAGTAATATTCAAAATCCCTACCATCCAAAGGTGAACGCTGAATATTAAGGGCTGGAGCTAACCAAATATCAATGCCAAATAACTGCATTTCATTCCCAACTAAATCACCATATTCTTCCGCAACTTCTGGATTCCAACTTTGCGCAATCGCTGTTCCAATCGGAATAGCCGTACAATATTGATAATAAGTAGTAGTATTTTCTTGATTATAGTCTTCCTTAGGTACACCAGCAGAATCACCAAATTCTGAAACTAAAGCATGAGCCTTACCTTCTTCATCGAGCGTATAACTAGTGCTTAATCTAATTCCAGCCGGACCATCAGCCATAATTAAGCTTGGCACACCCCAGTTGGTTAATTGATGAGTTGTTTCACCGGCAGAGCCTGCAACCGTTGCTCCTGCATTTCCTACCATGAATAGGCTCTTATCTTTTTCATAATTTCCTGTTAACAAGTAAACTATAGTCTCATTATCTAAGCCGGCTACAAAGTTTTCGACTGTTTCCTCATCATTAACCACAGCTGACCAATCAATTTGTTTATCATTATCTTCCACATCAAAAGTTGGCTTAGAATAATGATTTTCTTTCACTTCAAAGTCTTTACTCTGTAATGAAAATACAGGAGCACTAGTTATTTCCTCTGCCTCACTAGGATAAGAAATAGTTTTTCTATTTGGCACAAAATCTTTAAAATTAGTCTTCCCGCCAATATGCTTAAATTTTTCGATTACAGTATCTTGATCAAGATTTACTTTCGCTACAACCTCGGTATTTCTGGAACTATTACCAACTCTAATCAAATAATCTCCATGCCCTAATACTAATTCGGCCTTTTCTTGATTATAGGAAGCCATAACACTAGTATTAAAAGTCAAAGTTAATACTTGCTCCTCACCTGGAGCTAGTTCCTTAGTTTTAGCATAAGCAGCTAATTCCTGGTATGGTTGATCCATTATTGAATCTGAAGCTGAATAATATACTTGAACTACTTCTTTACCAAGAGCATTGCCTACATTAGAAACTCTGACTTTAAGTTCAACTTTCTCAGCATTTACTTTGACTGCTTCGGTCTTTAACTTAAATGACGTATATGACAAACCGTAACCAAATTCATATAAAGGAGTAATATTCATACTATCGAAATAACGATAACCAACATATATTCCTTCCTTATAATAAGTATCATTAATATCACCAAAATTATCAGTAGATGGATACTGCTCAATTGGTGCCCAAGTCATTGTTAACTTTCCTGAAGGATATGATTTACCAAGCAACACATCAGCTAAAGCGTTACCCGTCGCACTACCTAATTGACTCATCAGCAATATAACTGGAACTTGATCCTTAACTTCGCTTAAATCAACTAAGCCACCAACATTCAACACTAAAATAAACTTCTTATATTGCTTAGCCAAAGATAAAATATCACGTACCTCGGTCTTAGTTAATTTAATATCACCACGTTCAGCGTGACGATCTGCACCTTCACCTGAATCCCGAGCCAGCACATAAACAGCTGCTTCTGCTTGACTAGATGAAGATAAATCTAAATCATAATCTGGTTCAAGAGGTGTGACTCCCATTGTGGCCACCCAGACATCTTTGCCTTCTGCTTTGGCTTTAGCAACTAGATCTTCCTTAAACTTTTTAACGTAATTAGCCTTCAATTCACTATATTGATCAAGCCAACTTTTCGTTGTTATTTCAAAGCCTGCTTGTTCTAATCCTTCCTCCACAGTAACAAAGTGGCGGACGTTAACGTCTCCAGAGCCAGTACCACCTTTGATTGTATTTCTTGCTCCGTTACCGTATAAGGCAATTTTGCCAGAATGATTTAATGGTAAAATATTGTCATTTTTTAGTAGCACCATACTCTCTGGTGCATATTTACGCACTATATTTTGGTGTTCAATTTCAAAATCTTGAACTTTGTCTGTAGCTATTCTTCTCATAAAACTCTTCCTTATTTATACACAAAAAAGCGAATACCTTTTTTCTGAAATATTCGCTTTTTAATTTTTATTCTTTTTCTTCAAAAACTTTTTCAATCTCACTAAGTTTCAAATCTGCAGTTGTTGGTACGATATAGTCAGCTTCTTTTAAAAGTTCCTTATCACCAATACCAACTGCAAATTGACCAGCGGCTTTAATTGATTCCACACCAGCTTTAGCATCTTCAAAACTAATTACTTCATCAGCCTTAAGCCCTGCAATTTCTTGTGCTTTTTCATAAATTTCAGGATCTGGCTTACCGTGATGCAATGTGGCAGGATCAACGATGCCATCGAATTCATCCATAATGCCTAATCTGGTCAAAATCTTAGGTGCATTCTTAGAAGCTGAAGCAATTACCATCTTAAGGTTTTGCTTTTTAGCATCTGCCAAAAGTTCTGGAATTCCTGGCAAGATATCCTTTGGTGACATTGTTTCAACTTGCTCAACGAACTTGGAATTCTTTTCTGCAGCGAATTTTTCTTTTTCAGCTTCAGTATATTTATCTTCTTGACCACCATATTTCAGAATCAATTCCAATGAATCCATTCTTGAAATACCACGCAAGCTGTCAAGTTGCTCATCAGTTAAAGTGATGCCTAATTCATTTGCCAAATTGTTCCAAGCTGTTAAGTGAAACTTAGCTGAGTTGGTTAAAACACCATCTAAATCAAACAATAATCCTTTAAGCATATTTATCTTCTTACCTCATCTATTGCCATAACCGCTTCATTTCGAGCGTACAATCCTTCAATATCACCAGTATTCAAAGCTGCAATAGCTTGATTAGACAAATGAATGGCATCGGTGGTAAAGGAAACTTTTTTTTCGCCATCGCTAACACTAAACACTTTGGTTTCTTTAGTATTAACTAACTTAAAGCTAGTTGGAGTCTTATCTAAATGACCTATCTTTTCATTCAACTTAATATCAGCAATTTGTTGATCACGGTAAACATCAAAGCCGTTCTCGCTCTTTTGAATCATTAAGGCTGCATGATTTTCAGCATCAATCAAACTAGCGATACCAAATGAACCATCATTTAATTGTGATTTTTCACTATTAAGCTTAACTTCTAACGTTTCCTCATGTTCAGTTTGACGCAAACCAACAAAACTAGCTGTCGATAAATCGCTAATAGTTAACTCATTACCCTTTAAAACTAAACTGTCATTAGCAATAGCTAAATTTTCACCTAAATCATTGCGTAAAGTTAACCATTCTGGACGCAGTTTATCTTCACTAAAATCATCCACAAAATTGTTAATCTTTTGTTCATGACTTAATGTAGCGGCATGTTGAGGAAAATCAGTTAAATCAACTTTTTCTGTTGGCACGCCATTATTTATTACCGGCCAACCATTTTCCCATTCAACTGGATAAAGCAAAGTCTCTCGACCTAAATTAGTAATTTGCTTGAAGCCAACGCTAGCAGGCCGAGTACCTAAACATACAAGCCACCAATTACCATCTGGATCAGTAAATAAATCACCATGACCTACATTTTGAATAGCTTCATTAGCACGATCACGGTTAGTAAAAATTGGATTATCTGGATCACTTTCATATGATCCCCATAATTCTTTACTACGGAAAATATTAATCATGTGGCCTTCGCCGGTTCCACCTTCAGCAACCAGCAAGTAGTACCAACCATCTTTCTTAAGAATGTGTGGACCTTCAACATCACGACCACCGGTACCATAAGTCAGAATCTTTGGTCCATCTAAGATTTTACCCGCTGCTAAATCAATCTCTACTTGGCGAATTGCCTTGGTTCCTTTATCATCAATGTAGCCTGTGAATTGGACATAGGTACGCCCATCTTCAAAATAGATATCTGGATCGATGCCGGGTACATCGATTTCAACACGAGACTTTTCCCATTCGATCATTCCATCAGAATTTAATTTTCCGCGAATGATGAATGTTTTAAATTCCGCAAAATTAGTAGTAATGACATAGAAGTAGCCATCATGATAACGAATATTAGCCGCAAAAATACCTTCATTGGATTTTGATTTTCTTAAATCTGCTTGTTCTGGAACGGTGGCAACCCCGCCCATAGTTTTCCAATTAAGCAAATCTTTACTAGTCATTACAGTAACACCAGGGTAATATTCAAAGGTGCTGTTGGCTAAATAATAAGTATCGTTAACTCTAACTACGCTTGGATCGGGATGCATCCCCCGAATAATTGGATTTTGATATGATTTAACCATTTTAACTACTTTCTTTCACTTTCAATTGGAGTACTTACCAAAACAGCATTAATCTTTTCAAATTCTTCAGCCGGAATATTAATTGCTGGATTGATTTCATTAATCTTAGCTAAAGTCATGCCACCCATTGGTCCTTGCAAACCATTAGGATCATTTTCAAACATATTCAAGACATCACTAACTTCATCAATCTTAGCAACCAATTCTTGGTCGCTCATAATTACTTTAACTGGTGTTGCCTCAGTATAGCGTTCAATGTAGTCATGAATTGGAATATAACTAATTTCATAATGACCTGCAGTTAATTCAAGACCATTATCCTTTTCTTCACCATTGATAGTAATCTTTTCAGTTCTAGGCAAATTTACTTTAACAACTGCACCATATGGCACATCTAAGCTAACCTTGATAGTGTGCTTTTCATCAGCTTCAATTTGATATTCTACGTTAAAGCGACCATATGAACTGTCATAATGCCCTTTTACATGCTTCAAACGGTAATCAAACATTGGTGCAAATTCTATTCTTTGATAACCATTTTCATGTTCTCTAATACCTAAAACATAACGGTAAACCCATTCCATAACCGCACCAATACTGTAGTGGTTAAGTGAGTTCATACCTTCAGGATTCATTGAACCATCTGCTTCAACAGAGTTCCAACGTTCCCAAACAGTAGTAGCACCTAACTTGACTGCGTAAAGCCAGCTTGGGAAATCTTCTTGCATGAAGATCTTCATGGCTAACTTGTGATAACCATTCTGCGACAAAACTTGGTTAACAAATGGTGTACCAACAAATCCGGTCTTCAAGTGATCATTATCCTTGTGCAAACGAGTAACTAAATCTTTAGCAACTCTTGACTTTTTATCTTCTGGTACCAAGTTGAAGTATAAAGCTAAAGCGTATGCTGTTTGAGTATCAATGGCTAAACGACCATTTTCAGTGATATATTCATCACGAACTGCTTGTAAGATTTGTTCAGCTTGTTTTTGATACTTCTTAGCATCTTCATCTTTTCCTAAAACCTTAGCAGTTTGAGCAACAATCCTGCTTGAAGCATAGTAGTAAACTGAAGCAATATAATCTTCATCTGTCTTACCAGTTGGCAAGCCTGGAACTTCACCATCAAGTGCAAGCCAGTCACCAAATTGGAAACAACCAACCCAAAGATTTGGTACCTTAGTTTGCTTAGTAATCCAGTCAACCCATGCCTTCATCTCATTATAATTTTGCTTAAGGATAGCTGAATCGCCGTAAGCTTTGTACATATTCCAAGGTATAAAGGTTGCGGCGTCACCCCAAATAGCGGCACCACCATCGTCAACACCCATCTTAGGAGCATACATAGTCAACATACCATCATGATCTTCTTGTTCAACGGCCATATCTTTAGCATATTTCTTAAAGAATTCGAAAACGTTCATGTTGAGGGCAGCAGTATTAGAGAAAATATCGGCATCCCCAGTCCAACCTAAGCGTTCATCACGTTGTGGACAATCGGTTGGAACATCGATGAAGTTGGACTTTTGACCCCATTGAATATTCTTAAGCAAACGGTTAATTAACTTATTGTCTGTTTCAACATTACCCATTTCTTGCATATCAGAGTAAAGAACTGGAGCTCTAAAATCATCAACATTGATTGGCTTAGTGTTGCCTGTTACCTTGACATAACGGAAGCCATAGTAAGTAAAGTGGGGACGAACCCAACCCTCTTTACCATTAGAAATGTAAGTAAAGGCAGCACGTGCTTCTCTTAGGTTGCCACGATAAAAGTTGCCTTCTTGTAAAATTTCACCAACTTGTAAGGTAATCTTGGTTCCCTTAGGCTCACGATTATAAAATGCCAGCAATCCTGCATGATTTTGACCAAAGTCCAATACTTCTTCACCCTTAGGAGTATGAATTAGTTCAACTGGCTTTAAGTCTTCATGAACAGTAACTGGTAAACTTAAGCGATCTTTCAAAACAGAAGTATCTTTATCAAGTTCTGTCGCTGCATGCCAATCCTTAATCTCGATGGTAGCATCGTAATCTTCACCATAGTAAATACCTGACTTAGTGATTCGACCACTTGTTGTTTGCCATGAATCGTCAGTATTGATTACTTCTTCATGACCATCCTCGTATTCAACATGCAATTCAGCAATCGCCATATGTTGGTCGCCATAAATATTAGTTTGACCACCATTAAAACCGATATTGCCTTTATACCAACCGTCACCAGTTGAAATTAAAATCTCGTCGTTTTCTTTTAATTGCTTAGTTACATCATAAGTCTGAACTTCAACCCATTTGTCATAAGCTGTTGAGCCGGGTGTAAGGTATTCATCGCCGATTTTTTCATCATTCAAGTATGCTTCGTATAAACCTAAGCCAGTGATGTAGAGCCGAGCTGATTTAATATCACCTTTTAATGAGAAATCCTTCTTAAATAAAGTATTTTGCAAATCTTTATTATCGTTAGCAATCCACTTAGCAGTCCAGGTCTCATTCATTTTTCCTGTTTCAAAGAAGGTAGTTCCTTTGGCTTCTTCTTTTCCGGAGACATTAATTTCAACATCATAATGAGTTCTAGGCTTTAAATCTGCTGGAATTTCAAAAAAGTTATTATCATAAGCAATTAAGCCTGAATCATAGACTGTTTCACCTGCGGCAGTAATGACTACTTGCTTTTTCAAATCAGTTTTAGTAGTACCAGCGAGTGCGAATTCTACGCGTAAATCGCTTAAATTAAATCCAATTGGTTCTGTCATATGATTAATTTGAATATTTGTTACTTTCATTTTATCTTCCTTTAAACCAGTAAAGATTCCGTGAACTTTTTTCATGGAATCTTTTTTATATTTTCAATTCAAATTTACTTTGCAGAAGCCCTTTCTGCGCGTTTGCCCAAACGAGTAACGAAAAGCAAAACTGCAATAACTAAACATAGAATAGTTCCGCCAACGAATTGACCAGGACCTACTGGAATATGAACTGCTGCTAAAAGGATAGGAGCAATCGCACCTGCAATAGAACTAATCAAGGTGTTCATTGAAATAACCAATGGGAATTCTGATTGATCTGCTAAATTAGATAATTCAAATGGAATAGTTGCGTTAACCAAAACAATACTGATACCTGAGAACATATTTCCAAGAATATGCATCCCGATATTGTTGAAGTAAAGTACACAAACATATGATAAAGCACAGCTAAGGAAACCGTAAGCAATCGTGTTAGTCTTAGTAAATTTTCTAATCTTGCCTAAGAACAAAGCTACTACAATACTACCGATACTACTTAATGCGGTAACTAAACCAACGTAACCAGTACCTAATCCTTTAGTTGAAAGAACAATTGATTGGTTTGCCATAAACATGGTCATAGCAATTGAAATAAAGAAAGTGATTAGCAAGTAAATATAAACCATTGGATTTACGTGTTTTAATGTTGCAAAGAAGCTTCCTTTTCCTTCTTTATTCTTGGTCTCAGTTACTCTCTTATCTTGAGGAATCAAGAAGTAAGCTGCTACAAGAATAACTACACCAAAGATATATACCCAGAATAAATTACGCCAGTTAGAACTACCAAGCCAGCCACCAATAGCGGTCATAGCCATCATACCAATACTGTTGAAACCAACTTGCCAGCCCATTACAGTGGCTCTTTCTTCACCTTCAAAGTGTTCCTGAACCAACACGGGACCGACATTACTGATCAAACCAGTACCAAAACCGATCGCAATCATACATGCCAAAATTAAGTTTAAGCTGCTATTAAAGAAAGCAGGAATTACACCACCGATAGTAACAAACAAAACAGCTAAAATACCGATGTTCTTACGTGTCATCTTATAAGTAAGCCAAGTAAAAATCAAAGTCGCAATAACCTGACCTAATTGTGGAATTGTACTTAACATTTGAACCTTAGAAATGGGTTCAGTTGGAAATGACTTAGCAATTGCTGCAATGGCAGCCCCAACAACTGAAGCTGACATGACAACCAAGTTCATGCTAAGAATACCTAACGCTAATGGTAATCTCTTCTTATTCATAATATTTCTCTCCTAAAAGCTATATTATCTTTCGCTTGTTTTCATTTACATAATAGCTAATATAAAGCGCTTACACTATATGTAAAACAAAGACGCCATATGTCGATTTCACACTTTCTCGTTATCAAAGAAAGCCATTTTATTCCCTTTATTTAGGCTTTTATGTTTATATTTCACCTAAGAAATCGACATAAAGCGTTCTATTCTTATCTTAATTTGATCGTTAATTTAGCACTCTTTAAGTTTTCACATTCAACAATTACAATTGCTTTACCTGAGAATAACTTAATATCCTTGAGTGAATATGAGCTTGTATTAGCTGGATTACCGTTGGTCAAACCAATGATCTTGCCATTCTCACATTCAACTGAGACTAAGCTATCATCCATTGGAACTAGCAAGCCTTGCTCATCAACAGCTTGTAATTCAAAGATGATATGTTTTTCACCTTCAAAGCGCACTGCAACTTGAACATCCTGAACTGTGCCACTGGTTACTCGCTTATCACTAGCGACTTCTTGGCCATCCTGATAACCCTTGACCTCAAGCGTGCCAGCTTCATAGGTAACATCCCAGTTAGCTTGGCAACCTTCTACCTTTCGACGGCCCTGCCTCTTACCATTGATAAACAGTTCAACTTCGTCAGCGTTGCTAAATGCTCTTACCTTAGTCTGACCATTTTCGATTTCTAAGCTAGCTTCATTCCAATGAGGCATGACATGAACCATTGGCTTCTTAGTCCAATGTGCTTGGTAATAATAGTAATAATCTTTAGGCAAACCACCTAAATCACAAATACCAAATTGTGAACTAATACCTGGCCAGCCAAATGGTGATGGTTCACCGTAGTAATCTAAGCCGGTCCAAACGAAGACACCACCCATATAAGAGTGTGAATCTAGGTATGACATAACTTCTTCTGGATGAGCAGTACCACCAGCGCCTGGATCTCCCGGCTTTCTCTTACCTGGCAAAACCATTGAATACATTGAACCGAAGTTATTGCATTGACACTTATCGCCATCGTCTTTGTAAATGCCACGAGTTGAAAAGTATGATGCATTTTCCGTACTCATCATTGGCAAATCTGGGTGAGATTCATGAATTAATTCTGCACCGTTGCCCATTACACCAGCTTCAGGATAGTTAACGCCAAGAATATCAAAGTATTTGAGATAATCGTCATTCACAATACCTTCTGGATTAAGCAATTCTGCGGAAACCAAAAGCTTATCTGGATCTAATTGACGAATGATATCTGTAATTCTTTTTACTGATCTCTTGGCATATTCGGTATTACCTACGATTTCTTCATTGGCAATTGACCAAAATGCAATACATGCATGATTGCGGCTCTTCTTAACCATCTTGCGTAAATTATCTAAACGCCATGGCGTTGCTTCAAGCAAGCGATTCTCATCCATCAGAATAATTCCTAAGCGATCACAAGCATCTAACAATTCTTTAGAAGCAAAATGGTGAGAACTTCTAAGTGCGTTGACACCCATTTCTTTCAAAGTTTTGATCTTATAATCAATAACGTCTTGATTAAGAGCTACACCAACACCGCCGAAGTCTTGGTGTTCACACACACCACGCAATTCATAACGTTCACCATTTAAGATGAAGCCCTTAGTGTCATACTTCACAATTTTAATGCCAAAGTGAGTTTGAGCTTCATCTCCATCAATTGCTAAATTAGCTTGATAAAGAGATGGATGCTCTGGTGACCAACTATTAGGATTAGTAATCACCAATTCTTTAACAAAATTAGACTTTTCGTGAGCTGATACAGTAACTGCATCCCAACTAATACTTTGTTCAGTTAAAGTCAATTTAGGTGCAACTTCAACTGCCTTACCGGTATCATTTACCACAGTAAATTGAACCTGCATCTTTGCCTGATCACTTTGTAAGTCTAAGGTTCTAAACAATACTGAATCTTGATCAATATGAACTGGTTCACGAACTTCTAGCCAGACGTTTTTATAAATTCCGGCACCTTCATACCACCAGCCCTCAGAACCAGTAGTAGTGTCAGTTCTAACTAAAATGACGTTTGTTCCTTCATCCGCAAAACGAATGAGATCAGATACATCTAGATCGATTGATACATAACCACTTTCGTTGTGTCCTAAATATGCGCCGTTCATCCAGATGTCAGTTGAACCCATCACACCATCAAAATGAAGAACATATTCTTTTTGTTCATCTAAATCTGATGCTAAAGTAAATGTATGACGATAATAGGCAACGCCATCAGGCTTGGAACCTTGCATCAAGGTTGCTGGATTATTTTCAAAAGCTTCACGTCTCTTCCAATCATCAGGAACAGAAATTGTTTCCCAACTATCATCTAATTTATCTACTAATTCTGTTCCGGCTAAATTACGCAAACCGATTGGAACATGACCACCAGATATTAACTTTAAAAAGTGTTCACCACCTGCACTAATTGGTAAAATATCACCTTTTTCATTAGTTAAAGGTGCTGTCAAACCACCGAAAGCATATGATTTTTTTGCCAATAGTTTAGGCTTATTAATTTCACCAAGATGAAATTGCCAATCTTGATTTAAGTTAAGTTTCTTCCTCATAACAATCCCTCTATTTAATTCTTGCCTCATTTCATTTATTATTGTAATCGCTTTCTTAAAGGAATAAGATATAGATATTAGTTATCAATCTAACAAAATTAGTGATTTTGGTGAAAAATGAGTAAAAAAATTTATATTTCATATACTGATATTCAGAATTTTCTTAATGATTATTTTGCACAAAATAAAAACACTGCCTCAATGTTTGATGCGGTGTTCAATTTATATAATTATCATCAATATACTTATCAGCCTAGAGAATTAGATTTGCCAGAATCTAAGCTGACTAATGTACAAAAGCTTTATCAAAAACTTGGGCAATTATCAATTGAAGTAACTCCCATCATTAAAGGATTCAGGGCAAACAGCTTCATACTACAATTTCTGAAACTACTTTTTTCCCTAAAACTAAAGACGCAACTATCCTACTTCAATTTCAAAATGAAAAAAGTCAAATGCATCATCACGACTATTTTGAAATGAATCTAATTTTACAGGGACAGATGCAAGCTACCTGTTCTAATGAAAAAATGATGCTCAAGGCCGGCGATTTTATTATTATCAGTCCTTATACCAAACACCAATTACACATTTTTCAAGACAGTATCGTGATTTGCATCACTATTCGTAAAAGTACTTTCGACGAAGCTTTCTTCAATCTGCTTAAAAACGACGATCTTATTTCCGCTTTCTTCAAGCAGAATCTCTATTCTTCTGAACAAAATTTCTTGCTTTTTTCTGTGCCGATTAATTATCAACTACTAGAAACTATTCAGAATATTTTTATTACGGCTTATTCGATTACTTCACAGGCTAATACTATCTGTTGTGCCTACATTTCCATTCTTCTCTCATATGCGCTACAAGGACTAACTAATCCTGAAACTTTTGCATCTCACAAGAAAAATCTGACTAACAAAATGGCAACTATTATCAATTTAATTGAAGAACAAGCAAATACCATTACATTAGGTGCACTAGCACAAAAATTTAACTACGATAAAGCTTATTTGGGGAAGCTAATTTTCAAGAGTTCAGGCTACTCTTTTAACTATTTAAGAAATTATTATCGCATCAAAAAAAGCTGCCAACTTCTGCAATTTACTGATCATAGTATTGCAGAAATTAGCAACTTGACTGGCTATAGTTCGCCTAATCACTTTGAACGTTGTTTTCATCAAATTATAAAAATTTCTCCGAGTCAGTATCGGAAGAATAATCGATAAGGATTAATGGAATTTTTTATGTTATAACATGTTATAATCTGATTAACATAAATAATACGAGAGGTGATTATCATGAAAGAACTTAAAGTTAGAAAAATTGGTAACTCTTTAGGAAGCATTTTTCCTAAAGATTGGGGTGTTGAAGATGGTGCTAAATTAGAATACAAGGTCGATCAGCAACATCATAAAGTAATTATTGATTTAAATTCTACTGCTGTTAAACATGATCGTGAATTAATAGAAAAAAGCTTTGCCGAATTTGATAAAAAATCATTGACGGAACAAGACATGCAAGCAAAATTTGGAAAGTATGGATGGGATAATGTATCAAATTAAATATAGTGAGAGCTTCGCTTCCTCGTTATCTCAAACCATAACTTATTGGCAAATGGATTTAGGATTTTCCGATGATACAATTCAAAATTATATTTCACTGATTTCTAAAAATATCCACTTACTCAGTGATTTTCTTTTTATCAGCCAAGATGTAAGTTCAATCTATCATTTTTCGATCCCTGCTTACCGTATTACTATTGGTAAAAAATATGCTATCTTTTATCGAGTAGATGAAAAACGAAAAATCATAATGATTGGTAGTTTCTTTAGTAATAAGCAAATGAAAATTGAGTTTTAATTTCATCGCCGATTGTAAAATCAAATTGAACACTTTAGAAAAATAAAAAGTCCATTTGGACCTGTTTGATAAAATGTAATTACCACAAAACATTCAGAAACGAGGTCACAAATGGACTCTTTACATTCTATCATGCCTGAGCATCAAAAGGGAAAGCATTTATCATTTGAACAACGGGTTATTATTCAAACTCGCTTGAATGATGGCCGCTCTATCAGAGCTATCGCTCGTGAGTTGTGCTGTTCGCCTTCTACAATCAGTTACGAAGTTAGACGAGGCACTGTTACTCTTTATCGTGGCAAACAGAAGCGTTACAAGGCTGATCATGGTCAAAGTGTTTATCAGACTAACCGACGCCACTGTGGTCGCAAATCAGACTTCTTGAAGAAATCTGACTTTATCAAGTATGTCAATAAGCATTTCTTTGAAGACAATTGGTCACTTGATGTATGTGCCAATCGCTGCTTGGCTGTGGGTGAATTTAGCAGCGACCAGATAGTCTGCACTAGAACTCTATATAACTATGTAGATCAAGGCTTATTGGCTATCAGAAACTCTGATTTGCCTGAGAAGTTAAAGCGTAATACTAAAATTCATCCTAAAGAGATTAATGATCGAAAAGAGTTTGGTCACTGGGAATGCGACCTAGTCTTAGGACATAAGGCTAGAGATGATCAAGTACTGCTAACTTTGTCTGAGCGAATGAGCCGTGAGTTTCTAATCTTGCGTATTCCAGATAAGACAGCTGCCAGTGTTATGAGCGCTTTTCAAACTCTACATAAGCAGTATAGTGAGCACTGGAATGAAATCTTCAAGACAATTATAACTGACAATGGTTCAGAGTTTGCGTATCTTTCCAATCTAGAGGAAGTATCTAATACCATAGTCTATTACGCCCATCCATATACTTCTTGCGATAAAGGCACTGTTGAAAGACATAATGGGCTCATTCGCAGATTCATTCCTAAGGGTGATTACATCAATAACTATTCTCTTCAGGAAATCATTGACATTGAAACCTGGTGCAATTCGCTACCAAGAAAAATATTGGCATATCATACACCAGATGAAATCTTTGAAAGAGAATTGGATCATATCTATCAAGCAGCTTAAGTGTTCAATTTATTATTACAATTTACGTCTAAAATAATTATGTGACAAACATGTAAAGAAGAAAAGAGATAATTAATGCACTATAGATATAAAACCTATCATATTGCTGATATTGGTGACTATTTGAAGGTGTTTGCTTGTACGGCTGTCATGTCGCAGCCAATCATGTCGATGATTATGGGGATACACCAACCGGATTCTGTTCAAAATATCTTTGGCGTTTTCTATAATTTGGTCAAATACACTGCACCAGCTTTCATCTTTGGTATTTTGTACACGACAATTCGCACTAACGATGAACAAGGAAGTTTTTGTTATCAAAAACATATGAAGGCCAACTGGTCGAATCTATTTGTACCAACTATTTGGTGGACACTAATTTATCTATTAGGGATGCCGTGGCTACAACAAGTTGATCATTTCCATAATTTGGGCACTTTCTGCTGGCATTTCATCAACGGTAATGCGGCACCACATCTTTGGTACAACACAATGATGCTTCAGTTTATCATTCTTATGCCAATCTTTTGGGGCATTAGCTGTTTTGTTAAGCAAAACGCAAAACGTAGTATTGCAGTTGCTATTATCACATTTATTCTTTACTTTACCTGGCTGTATTTCTACGACTACTATGTCTTTCACGGCATTCATGAGCATGACTGGTACTTGATCGATCGCATCTTTATCTCCTTCTTTATTTATGGTGTCTACGGAATTTTAGCTTGGCAATTCAGAGATTATTACGACAGCTTTGTCACTAAATTCTGGTGGCTAATTTTAATGGTCTTCATCGGTTGCTTTATCTGGACCAATATTGAATTACAAAACTTCGGTCATCCTATTAACTTTAATAATGCACCTTACTATAAACCATCGATGACCCTTTATTGCTTAGCGGTAATCGCACTTGTTTCCGCATTCTGTCTACATCAAGTGCGCAAAAATTCTCAAACTAGTTTAAAGGTGTTCCACTTTTTAGCTGTTTATGCTTATCGTGCATATTTATCTAACGTTTTCTGGAATCAACTTGTCTGGCATGGTTTAAATATGGAATATCATGCAGAGTTTCATCCAATTCTAACATTATTTGGCACTTGGATTTCAACTTGGATATTGTCATTTTCATCTGCTTACTTGTTGCATGTCTGGTGGACAAAGGCAAAACAGTTGCTCTAGCGATTAGAGCAACTGTTTTAATTTTAGATCTCTTTAGATCTTCTATTTGGCTTTAGATCTTCATCTATCAATTTTTTAGCATATTTCAACACTGGCAATTCTCGTGCCGCAATTAACTTGCCGATTTTAGTTGCAGCACATTTTTCATATTCAGCAACTGCTTCTTCATAGTTTAACTTCAATGTTGATAAATGAAAATTATCTATTTCTTGTTGTGTCAGATGTTTAGTACCAAATGATTTAACCCTACACAGATAATAATCATTAATATTATGGCGATGAATCAAATTATAGTAGTCACTAACTATACCGATTTTATGCATAATCTCAACTTCAGCACCTAATTCTTCTTTAAGCTCTCGCTTTAGCGCTGTTTCTAAATCTTCACCAGCTTCAACGCCACCACCTGAAGTTTCAATTAGCGTTGCCTTACCAAAGTCGTCATCACGTTTAGCTCTAACAAAATAATAATTTTCCTGGTCATCAAACACGATAGCTCGCACTATTTTACGATCATGATCAATATATTCTAATGGCCATTCAGTGTCTTTCAATTGGAGGTTTAATTCTTTCATAACTTTTTCTTTCTAGAAAAAAATAAAGCTCAGCCAAAGCTGAGTTTTATTTTAATTGATAATCAATGATTATTCTTCGTTCAATGATGAACGGTCGAATGAAGCATCCTTAAGTTCGTCATCGATAGTCTTAGTACCCATCCAAGAAATCATTTCCTTCATCTTGGCTGTAATTGCTTCTGCACCTGGCAATAACAACTTACGTGGGTCGTAACCCTTAGCCTTCTTGTCAAGGTCCTTTTCGTCTTCGATGTACTTACGAGTAGCTTCTTGGAATGCTAATTGGAATTCAGTGTTGATGTTGATCTTAGCAATACCAAGTTGGATAGCCTTCTTAACTTGGTCTTCAGGAATACCTGAACCACCGTGAAGTACAAGTGGAGTGTCAGGAACTGCTTCAGCAATTTCCTTAAGACGGTCGAAGTTTAAGCCCTTCCAGTCTGCTGGGTATACACCGTGGATGTTACCAATACCACAAGCAAGCTTGTCAACACCAGCTGCAACGAACTTCTTAGCATCTTCAACAGAAGCTAATTCACCGCCGCCTTGGTTTTCACCGATCTTACCAATTTCAGCTTCAACTGAAATACCACGTTCATGAGCTAACTTGATGATTTCCTTAGTTTTAGCCAAGTTTTCGTCAGTTGGAAGTGCGTGACCATCAAACATAACTGATGAGTAACCAAGAGCGATACATTCCTTAGCTGATTCAAAGTCACCGTGGTCCAAGTTTAAGATAACTGGAACTGAGATGTTCATTGAATCCATTTGGTCAGCTACCATGTCCTTAACGAACTTGTAACCACCCATGTACTTAGCAGCACCAGTTGATACTTGGATCAACAATGGAGTTCTAGTTTCTTCAGCAGCACGTAATTCTGCACGAGTCCATTCCAAGTTGTTAGTGTTGTAAGCACCTACAGCGTAATGGTTCTTACGAGCATCTTTAAAGATTTGATTACCGTTGTCAAAATAAGCCATTAAAAAATACCTCCTAAATATCTTACATGCCTATTGTACCCTAATAATTGAAATATGAACAATTTTTCACAGAATGTAAGCGTTATTTTCTTATTTTCATTGTTTTTCTCTTACATTTCTTTAGGAGCATTGACACCTAACAATCTAAGTGATTCCGTTAAAACGATTGATGTTGCGTGAACTAAGGCGAGACGAGCACCAATTTTATCGTCCTTGGTTAAAATCTTCACATTAGCATAGTACTTATTGAATTTTTTAGCTAAATCTAAGGCAAACTTAGCTATTACTGAAGGTTCAAACTTTTCGGCACTTCTAGCTACAATTCTTGGGAAATCTGCTAAATCTTTGGCTACGGCAAAAGCCCAGTCATCATCAAGAGCTAGATCAGTTTCGCTAGGATTTTCACCCATCGCAGCAGCCTTACGTAAGACGCTTTGTGCCCGAGCATTAGTGTATTGAACATAAGGACCAGTATCGCCTTCAAAACGCACAACTTCTTCTAGGTCAAAGTCAAAATTGTCTAAACGATCATTCTTCAAATCGTGGAAGACAACGGCACCAACACCAACATCATGAGCAACTTGATCTTGATCTGCTAAATCTGGATTCTTTTCTTGAATTTGTTTTTTAGCAAGTGAAACAGCATCCTTTAATACTTGATCGAGGAAGACAACGTTACCTTTTCTAGTAGATAACTTTTTACCACCTTGGGTGATTAAACCAAATGGTACGTGGTGAATTTCATCAGCCCAGTCATAACCCATCTTTTTCAAAACAGTCTTCAATTCAACAAAGTGTTGGGCTTGCTCGTTACCTACAACATAAAGCATCTTAACGAAGTTATATTCTTTCATTCTCCATTCAGCAGCGGCGAGGTCACGAGTTAAGTAAATTGAAGTACCATCAGATTTAACGATAATAGCAGGATTTTCACCTTCACCCATGTCAACAACTTGCGCACCACGTGATTCATGAAGAAGACCTTTTTCTTTTAATTCATCAATTACTGGTTGCATCTTATCGTTAAAGAAAGCTTCACCATTGTATGAATCAAAAGTTACGCCTAGTTCTTTATAAATTCGCTTGAAGTCTTTTAATGAAACCTCACGGAACCATTTCCATAGCTTAACTGCTTCTGGATCCCCGTCTTCAAGTTTCTTGAACCATTCACGACCTTCATTATCAAGTTCGGGATTTTTCTCAGCTTCTTGGTGGAACTTTACATAGTAGTGGAAAAGATTCATAATCGGATCTTTTTTAACGTCTTCTTCATTACCCCAGTGCTTGTAGGCAGCAATCAACTTACCAAATTGAGTACCATAGTCACCTAAGTAATTGATTTTAATAGGAGTATAGCCAACCTTCTCCATTGTCTTAGCAATTGAATTACCAATTACAGTTGAACGAAGGTGGCCCATTGACATTGGCTTAGCAATGTTAGGGCTAGACATATCAATTGGCACATTTCCTTCACCAATCTTTTGATCACCATAATGTTCTTTTTCAGTCAAAACATCCTTCAAAGTCGATGAAACTAATTTTTCATGGTCAATCGCAAAGTTAACGTAAGGACCGACTGCTTGGATATTAGCGAAATTATCACTTGATAAGTTATCCGCAATATTTTTAGCAATTTCTGCAGGATTTTTGTGCAAAGTCTTAGCCAAAATAAATGCTGGGAAAGCATAGTCTCCCATCTTAGCATTTTTAGGGCGTTCAATTAATGCAGCAATTTTTTCTTTAGGTAAATCAACTTGACTAGCAACCAAGTCAACTACTTCATTCTTAAAGTCCATCTTATTCCTCTCTTCTAAATAAAAAAGTCTCCTTCTACAAATGTAGAAAGAGACGAGTTAAAAACCCGCGGTACCACTCAGATTGATACAAAGTATCCGCTTATTTAAATTCTTGATTTTATCAGTCAAACACGCCTTCATTATCTTCTAGTATCTATCTTACACCAACATAGACTCGCTTAAAAAGAAAATAACTACTACTTTTGACTTCTTGGCAAACATGATTATAGCAGGAAAAAACGGCTTCTGCCACTAATTTGGTTAAAAAAACCATTCTTGAGTTGGATTAAAATCTTGAACGCTTTGAACAAAGTTTTTTACTGCAATTTTTTAAAAAACGTTGCTTAAAAAGCAACGTTCTTGTTAATTATTTTTAATGATTACCTTCGTACCATCTGGGATGTGATCCATAATCCACTTAGAATCAGGTACACTCAAACGGATACAACCATGTGAACCTTGAGTTCTTCCCAATTTGGCTGCTTCTTTTAAGTTATAGCTATAATTAGCTTTAGTTGGCACAGAGTGGAACAAGTACACGTTATCAGGACTCCAACTAGTCCAATTATTAGCTCCTTCACCTAAGTTATAATTGAAAAAGCTGTCTCCACGACCATTTTGGATCCTAAAAGTTCCAGTTGGGGTCAATGACTTGCCCTTCTTATAGATTCCACCAGTTGATAACATGGTATACAAAACCTTGCCTTTTCTTAACAAATAGGTCCGGTTTCCTTTTAATGATACCCGCAAAGTCAAATCCTTTTCATACGGCTTAATCTTAGGATATTTTTTAAGCTCACTCTTTTTCTTCCAAGTGCCTGCCTTGCGCAAGTCCTTAGGATCGCTATATGGTCGATATAAAGCACCATTATCTACTTTTTTAGCTTGTTTTTTCTTAATTTTATTTATTTTCTTAGTTTTGGCCTTAGTCTGCGTTGTAGCAGCTTCTTGTGAGACATCAGACTTAGGTGCGCATACCTTAGCTAAGCCGATAATTGCACCAAAAGCTAGAACGATACTAGTTACGCCGATAATAATGTTTTTTTTCATAAATATGTTAATCTTCTTTTTTATTAATATTTAACTCAATTATATTATGCTTTTTCGTCTTTGAAGCGTTAAAAAACATCCCTCAACTAGGGATGCATTTATTTACTATTAGAATTTTAACATGTTTATGCCAATTCTGAATACTTTTTCATCAATTTAGGCAATACTTTAGAAAGTTCCGTTGGTCGTACCACATAATTATCTTTGGCAAGCAAGTCACCTGCTAAAGAATGAAGATAGACAGCAGCTTGAACGGTTTCAACGCCTGGGCCAAATTGAGCAACCATCCCACCGATGATTCCTGCTAAAGTATCACCCATTCCACCAGTGGCCATGCCTGGATTGCCAATTGGATTAACAAAAATTTGACCAGTCCCATTATAAACATGAGTATGATTCGATTTGAGTACTAAAAGCGCATTAGTATCTGGAATCAATTGGTTTAAAGCATCAATATTGGCACTATCTGTTTGAAACGGAATACGAATTTGACTCAATCGTTGCCATTCCATTTGATGTGGCGTCAAGATTAAGTGGCCAGCATTAGTTGGCAATAAGTTCTTATCCTGACTAATTAAATCAAGAGCACTGGCATCTAAGACGACTGTTTGTTTTTCTGAAGTGCATCTTCTTAAGATAACTAAAATTTGTTTAGCGAGATCACTCATGCCTAATCCTGGACCGCAAATTACGACGTCCGTGTTTTTAATTAAATCTGCTAGCTTAGCATCACGCCAGTTGATAAACATTGCTTCAGGCACTCGTGCATGTAACGGTGCTAAATTCAAAGGGTGTGTTGCAACAGCAGTCAAACCTGTGCCAGCATTAATAGCGCCTTCGGTAGACATAATAATAGCGCCACCATAGTTCTCACTACCACCGATCAAGAGTACACGACCGTAATCGCCTTTATGTGTATCGCTTTCTCTTTCTTTAATTACCTTTTTCAAGATATCTTCAGAAATTTCAGTCATATTTATCTTCCTCCGAAAATCCAGCGCCAAATTCTGACAAAAAAGTTCACCTTGTTATTAGCTGACAATGCCTTAGCCTTGACGTTCATCCCATTAGGATTAGACAATGAAACAATCTTTTCATTACCAGATTTAAATTGATAATCACCAACTGTTTGATCTTTCTTAATTGGGGCTTCAACTGTCTTCTTGTTTAATGATGCAACCAAAGTTTTGCCATCTGCTGGATCCCAGATAGTAGTCTTTTGCTTAAGTCCTAAATTAGTAGTTGCATTATCACCATCAACAACTTTAATTGTCTTAGCGCCATTCATTTGGCTACCAGCAGTCATTGTTACAGGACGATACTTGGTAAAAACATAATTCATTAACTTTTTAGTTTGTTCAAATCTAGCTGGATCCGTTCCGTCACGGTGACGTGCGCCCATTACTACAGTCAGTAAACGAGCACCATTGTGTTGTACAGTTCCGATAAAACAAGCCCCTGCAGCATCAGTAGTCCCCGTCTTTAAGCCATCAACTGGATAAGCTTGATCATATTGAGAAAGCCCCTTTAACATCCAGTTAAAGTTAGCCATCTTAGTTACGTGACCAGCATCTTTAAAGTTTAAGTGAGCTAAGCGTGTAGTTTCTAATACTTCTGGGAATGCCGAGATTAATTTTTGACCGACAATAGCCATATCCTTAGCTGACATCGTATTTTCAGCATTTTTATTTACACCAGGATATGCATCTTTACCCAAATTGCCATTAGGTAAACCACAAGCAGTATAAATCTTGGCATCTTCAATCCCCCACTTTTTTACTTGAGCTCGCATTTGATCGATAAATGCCTTTTGTGAGCCAGCAATTGTTTGACCAAGTAGCATAGCAGCACCATTAGCTGATTCAATTAAGGTTGCTTGATAAAGTTGTCTTATCGTATACGAATGTCCTAGTTTTAATGGTACATTCGAATATTCTGCATTATTAGCTACCTTTACTATCGGAGCCGTTGGCTTTACTTTCTGATCCCATGAAAGCTTATGATTTTTTATTGCTTGCAGAGTTAAATAAACTGTTACTAATTTAGTCATCGAAGCAATTGGCAAAGTTTTAGTCGCATTTTTGGCATACAAAATTTGACCTGAATCACTATCAATCGCAATGGCTGACTTTACATTCAGCTTAACTTGATCTGCTTGATAACTGCTAGTTGTATCTGCGTTAACAGGCGTAGTCGCAAAAACTGCACCGCACGAAAAGATTGATACAGCTGCAACAGTTGTAATTGCTACACGTTTTATTTTTTTACTAAAAAACATGAAATTCCATCCTTTTGTATAATTAAAGTATTTTATGCTTACATTTTACCAAATATTTGGTATTATTATTCATGTAGCTAATAAAAATGCCCGCTTGGCGGAATTGGCAGACGCGCAGCGTTCAGGTCGCTGTTTAGGTGACTAAGTGAAGGTTCGAATCCTTTAGCGGGCATCATAATTATGTGTAAGTGTTGAGAGATCAACACTTTTTTTATTTTTTAATAATAGAATTTATAGCTCTTAATTTTATTAATCTCTGCTGTATAATACACATTGAAGGACATCAAATTTAGAAATGAGTTGATTACTATGAAAAAGAGACTTACTAAATCACAAAACAAAATTTTAGCTGGCGTTTTGGGCGGAATCGCCAATTACTTCGATCTTGACCCAGCTTGGGTAAGAATCATCGGTGCCGCCTTAATTTTATTCACTGGTATCTTCCCTGGTATTGCTTTATATATCATCGCTGCAATGGTCATGCCAGAACCTGGCCAAATTGCACCTAAAGCCGAAAAACACACTACTGATTATCAAACTGGTCGTCCTAATACAATGAACGGTGATTTTACCAAGTCAGATGATTCTAGTTCAGATTCTGACGAAAAAAAAGACGACAACCAAGAATAAATGAATGCTATAATGTAGGTCCTTGGCAGGGGCACAAAGTTGATTTCTTCGGGAATCAACTTTTTTCTCTCGCTTTCATGAAACCGCTTTCGTTTCACTAGATTATGTGTTACAGTAAAAGCGTAAAGAATAAACGTGATTAGAAAAGATAAATCTCAATATTTATCTCTAAGATGAGGAGATGGAGAATCATGATTGCTTCTATCGGTATTACATTCTTAGCACTTGAACTAATCGGGGTCTTTGTTTTAACGGCGATTACGCCTGACTAATTCTTAAATTTTAAGTAGCACTCCTAAAATTATTAGTAAAATGGATTGGCACGCAGGATCCAACGCACTAAAAAAGCCACTATAGATCATAATTTTGATCTGTAGTGACTTTTATTTTTAGTCATGGATGTGAAATTTTACTAAAATACTTTCAATTTTGCTACCAAGAATCTTTTGTGCTAAATCTGTCTTCAAGGTGACGAAACCATAAAAGATCACGCCCACTCCCACAGAAAAGATTACCAGGAATAATGCCGGAATTCTTCGCTCTGGACTCAAGAACTTACCTAAGCCTATTTCGACTAATTTTACAATCAGGAACATCCCGATTGAAAATGCGGTAACTCCCATTAGCCTACGACTAGTTCGATTCAAATTGAAATTATATTGAACTTCCAAATGCTTCAGTGATAGGAATACAATGACCAACAAACCCAAGTTAGTCGCAACTAGTGGACCGTAGATCTTGAATAAAAAGATCATCGGATATTGTAAAATTCCCTTCAGAATCAAGCCTAAGATCAAATATTTAATCGCTAAGCCATTTTCTGATAAACCCTGCAAAATTGCCATTAATACCGTAAACAAACCTAAGCTAATCGCCGTAAATGCAGATATATATAAGACATTGCTGCCTAATGGATCTGGTCCGTAAAAAATCGTGTACATTGGTTTACTAATTGCCGCCATCCCAAAGGCAGCTGGAATCATGACAAACAAGAACAAGTCCATCGTATTGGCAATCTGACTTGAAATACTCTTGTAGTCTCCTCTAGTATGCGCAGCCGATAGTAACGGAATAGCTGTTACCGCCATAGCGCTAGCTAATGAGACGATGATCATAATTAATTTATTGGCATTCAAGCCAAATAAAGCGTACCAATCTTCGATTGTATCTGAGCTTGCATGAACTATGCTAGCAATCATAGGGTGGAATGTGTATTGATCAACCAATGAGAACAAGGTAATTCCCGAATCAATAATGATAAATGGAATTGCTTGAGCAATAATTTCACCAAATAAATCAGTGGTTGAAACTCGCAAACGATTATTTGAATGGGCCACCAAGTAGTCCAGTCGCTCTCTTCTGGAAAGCAAAAACCAAACTAGCAATCCAATTCCAAAAAGTGCCCCAACAGCGGCAGCCAAATTAGATTGAATAACTGCATGAACGTAGGAACCGTGCTGCATTTGCATAATCACAAATGCGGTTAACAGCATCCAGACTACCCGCGCAAACTGCTCCACAAATTGTGACATCGCACTCGGCATCATGTCGGCATATCCCTGGAAGTAACCCCGCATGATACTTAAGATCGGAATAATTAAAATCGCATAAGACAAGCTCCGCATAACCGCAACTTGCCTCGGATCACTCTGACTACCATTAGACGCTAGTAGCGGCGAAGCAAAATACATAATTGCCGCCGAGACGATGCCTAAAATAGTCATCAAAATTAAACCTTTACGGAATAATTTTCGTCCAATGCCGTATTCATTTAAGGCATTATATTTGGCAACCTGCTTAGCAATCGCTCCTGGAATTCCTGCCGTTGAAATTAGAATAAAAATCGTGTAGATATTATAACTTCGTGCAGTTAAGGCATTTGCAATATTTCCGTAGGGTCCCATCCAGGCATACCACGGAATAATATACAAAGCACCCAAAATTCTTGAGGCAATCGAGCCAAAGGTCATCCAAGCAGACCCTTTTAGAAAAGTATTTTGTGTATCTTTGCTATTTAAGTTGTTTTCTTCTTCCATGAAATTTTTCCCAATATAAGTATTAACTAATTAATTGTCACGCAATTTGAACAATAAAGTAAAGTTTTACTGTTCTTTTAGGAAAAATTTAACTTATTTAGCAACGATATTAACGATCTTGTTTGGAACAACAATAACTTTTTTGACGTCTTTACCTTCTAAGAACTTCTTGACGTGTTCGATTTCCATTGCTTGTTTTTGGAGATCATCACGATCTGCATCCTTAGGAGCTTGGAACTTACCACGAAGCTTACCATTAACTTGAACCATAATTTCAACAGTTGATTCAACTAATTTAGCTGGATCGTAAGTTGGCCACTTAGCATAGGTAATTGATTCGTCATGGCCAAAGACTTGCCAGATTTCTTCCATCATGTGTGGAGCAACTGGTGCTAATAGCTTTACAAAGCCTTCCGCATATTCCCGTGGAATAGTTTTAGCTTTTTGAGCAGCGTTCATAAAGACCATCATTTGACTGATTGCAGTGTTGAAGTGCAATGCATCAAAGTCTTCAGTAACCTTCTTAACAGTTTCTGCATAAACCTTGTCTAATTCACCGTCGTTCTTATCAACGATTCTTTCTTGTGGAATTGCCTTCAAGTCAAGGTCATTTACAAAGAGACGCCATACACGGTCCAAGAACTTCTTAGTTGAAGCAGGACCATTATCGTCCCAGTCGATTGATGCATCAAGTGGACCCATGAACATTTCATACATTCTAAGTGAATCTGCACCGTATTCATCAATCACGTCATCTGGGTTAACCACATTGCCCTTGGACTTAGACATCTTTTCATGGTTCTTTAAGATCAAACCTTGATTGTAAAGTCTTTGGAATGGTTCCTTGGTTGGTACAACACCCAAGTCGTAAAGAACCTTGTGCCAGAATCTAGCATAGAGCAAGTGACGTACGGCGTGTTCTGCCCCACCAATGTAAAGGTCAACCGGAAGCCATTTCTTCAAAAGATCATAGTCAGCTAATTCTTTGTCATTATGTGGATCAACATAACGCAAGTAGTACCAACTTGAACCAGCCCAGTTAGGCATAGTATTGGTTTCACGCTTACCCTTACGCCCATTTTCATCAACTACATTTACCCAATCAGTTAGGTTAGCAAGTGGGCTTTCTGGTGTACCTGATGGCTTAATATCAGTTGCATGTGGCAAACGAAGTGGTAATTGATCTTCTGGAACTAATGAAGTAGTACCATCTTCCCAGTGAATAACAGGAATTGGTTCGCCCCAGTAACGTTGACGACTGAAGTCCCAGTCACGCAACTTGTAGTTAACCTTCTTCTTACCACAGTTATGGTCTTCAAGCCATTCAATCATGCGCTTTTTAGCTTCTTCATTATCCAAGCCGTCTAAGAACTCAGAATTGAAGTGCTTGCCATTACCTGTGAAGGCTTCCTTTTCAATATCGCCACCTTCAATAACTGGGTTAACTGGCAAACCAAACTTAGTAGCAAAAGCATAGTCACGATCATCATGAGCTGGAACAGCCATAACTGCACCAGTGCCGTAGCTAGCTAAAACGTAGTCAGAAATCCAAATTGGCACTTCCTTGCCATTAACTGGGTTAATTGCATAGGCACCAGTGAAGACACCAGTTTTATCTTTGTTCAAATCAGTTCTTTCAAGATCAGACTTAGATTCAATTTTCTTAATGTAAGCATCAACTGCTTCTTTTTGTTCAGGTGTGGTAATTTCTTGAACAAGCTTGCTTTCTGGTGCAAGAACTGTATAGCTAACACCAAATAAAGTATCAGGACGAGTAGTAAAGACATCAAAAGTCTTGTCACTATCCTTTACCTTAAAAGTAACTTGTGCACCTTCAGAACGACCGATCCAGTTACGCTGCATTTCCTTAACTGGTTCTGGCCAATCCAAATCATCAAGGTCTTCTAATAAGCGATCGGCATATGCAGTCATCTTAAGCATCCATTGACGCATATTCTTACGATATACTGGGTAGCCACCACGTTCAGTTTTACCATCGATAACTTCTTCATTAGCCACAACAGTACCTAAGTCCGGTGACCAGTTAACAGGAACTTCAGCTTCATATGCCAAGCCCTTTTTATACATTTGTTCAAAAACCCATTGCGTCCACTTGTAGTAATTTGGATCTGAAGTGGTTACTTCACGGTCCCAATCATATGAGAAGCCCAACTTGTTCAATTGACGCTTAAAGTTAGCAATGTTGTTCTTAGTAACAACTTCTGGATCTTCACCAGTCTTCAATGCATATTGTTCAGTTGGTAAACCAAATGCATCCCAGCCCATTGGGTGAAGCACATTATAGCCTTGTGCACGCTTCATTCTTGAAACGATATCAGTTGCAGTATATCCTTCTGGGTGACCTACGTGAAGTCCCTTACCAGATGGGAATGGGAACATATCCAATGCATAATAATTCTTCTTATCAGGGTCAGTGCCTGTCTTAAAAGTATCATGCTTTGCCCAATAATCTTGCCATTTCTTTTCAACTACTTTGTGGTTATACAAAATAATTCTCCTTTACTATTAAAAAACGCCCTATGAAAAAATCATAGGACGAATCATCGCGGTACCACCTAAGTTTCACAATTTGTGACACTTAATTGCTCCTTAACGCGGATGGCAACGCTAGGTTTCTTCAACACGAGACGAGTTCACAATCCTATTTTAAGACTTCACAGCAGCCAGCCTCTCTCTGAAAAAATATTCTTGTTACTACTTCTCGACCTTTATTTTCTTATAGATAATGATTATAATTTACCACAAATGCTAAAAAATACAAGAGGGGAGTACTTTTTTGATTAATACGAAACGACCACCTAAGGACACCTTAATACCTGGTATCTGCTTCGTGGTTATTTATGCTGTCTGGGCCGCACTTGTTTCATCCGGCTCACAATTTATTCACAATTTTGATAATGCTGTGATCAACATTGTTTGCAACAATAATCCAGCTAATGTCGCTTTTGCTAAAGATTTTACTAATCTCGGCAATACAAGCGTGATCACAATTGAAACAATCATTGTTTTCATAGTTTTACTGATCTTTAAGCAATATGCATACGCTTGGTTTACCGCTGGTGTTATGATCTGTGCTAATGGCTATAATTGGATTATCAAACACGCAGTAATGCGGCAGCGTCCAACGGTCAAGCACTTAGTTTATGCGGATGGTTATAGTTTTCCATCGGGGCACTCAGTTGGTAGCGCGGCGCTATTTGGTGTTTTGATTATCCTAACCATTCTTTTAGTGAGAAGCAAATTCTGGAAGACTTTATTGATTATTATTTGGGCTTTATCCCCACTGATGATTGGTTACACCAGAATTTTCGTCCACGTGCACTATCCATCTGATGTATTCGGCGGTTGGATTGAAGGAATTACCTTTGTACTGCTTGGTTATTCCTTCCTCTATCACTTCTACATTGAGCCGAAGATGATCGACATGAAACGAAAACAATAGAAATCAAAGCAATTTAAAAGGCATCGCATGATGCCTTTTTCTTTATCCTATTTTTGCTTGTAAATGCGTCTTTTGAAAAATTGAAATTAGGTTTTCTAACGCTGGCGACTTTTCCCCGCTTTTGCTAGCAATGAAAAAGACAACATCCATTAACTTTCGATCTAGTGGCAACAAGTTAATTGGCGTTTGTTCCATTCTTCTGATAATACTTGCCGAAGAAATGGTAATACCCACGCCGTGAATTGCCAAGTTAGTTGCAGTAATAATACTATTAGACTCCATCACAATATTTTTTTCGAGTCTTAATCTCTGAAATAAGCCATTAACTTGATGCCGGATAGCTGAACCAGGTGAACTCAACACTAAAGGCTCCTGCAGTACCTCTTTTAGATCAAGTTCATCCGAATTTAAGATAAACTTTCCTGCTTGGTAATATGGTGAGGCTGGCGAAATCACTACGTAATAGCGTTCCTCGCCACCCACAACCACATCTAAACTCGAGTCAAGTGCTTCTGGCGTCTGACCAATATAACAATCCAGCTCGCCATTAAGCAGTCTTCTTTCATTTTCTCTGGGGAAATTTTCAAATAGCTGAATCTTGACGTTGGGGTTTTCTTGCAAAAATTGCGGCAAAATTTCTGGCAATAAATATGTACCTAAGCTCTCCAAAATGCCGATTTTAATTATCTGTTGGTCAGGATGAGTATATGCCTCCAGCTTGCGCCCTAATTGCTGCTTATTATATGAAACATTCTCCAAATATTGATAGTAAATTAGACCTGCAGGAGTTAACGTATAGGGTCTCTCATCTCGGTTGATGATCTTAGTGCCTAATTTTTTCTCAATTCGTCCAATTAGCTGCGTTAAATAAGGCTGGGAAATATATAATTCTTTAGCTGCTCTGGTAAAGTTACTCTCTTTTAGCAGAACATCTAAAAAATGTTGTAATTCTTCAGGATTATTCATGATCAAGCCCCCGTTATCTAAAAAATGATAGCTTCACAGCTATCATTATATCTTATCGACTAGGCGTTTTTCACAAAGTCTGCTAGTTCTTCTTCAGAAAATTCATTGCCATAATCTTGTTCTAATTCTTGCAAGATTTGCTTGGGACTGCACTTCATCCTTCTAAGCATGTTAATCGTTTTATGGATTGCTGCAACAGTTGCCTCATGCATGCCTTCTTCCATGCCCAGCTGCTTTGCTGCTTCTGCTACTTCTTCTGTGTTCATGACGTGTTGCCTCCATTCTTCGGTTCTACGATAATTGTTCATCGACTTTTTAATTCGACTGACGAGTTTTCCATTTGAAGTTGGCTTGCCTTCAATCATGCGATAAAGGTCATCAAGCTCAGATCTGATCTCGCCTTTTGTTCCCTTTGTGTTTAAATATATTATCGCAGAATCGTCATTTAATTCAACTGATGGGTCTTCCTTAGCAGTATAAACAAAAGTATATCGCTTCAAACCTTTTCCTTTGGGATCAAACGGCAGAATAAAAATTACATATGCAGCGTGCAGCTCGCCATATTCTTGTTTTCGTCGTAAAAAGCCATCTTCCATCATCTTGAACAGGTATTGCCTGGCTCGTTTATCCATGTCTGCTTTATGCGCGACCTGCATTTCCACATTGTAACGCCTGCCTCTGCTATCCGTAATCAGGACATCAAGAATCGAAACTTTATCTTCTTGGTTAAAAGCAATCCTTTCTTGCGTGCGGACAGTGATATCTTGAATGTCCAAATGTGGTAGAACCTCATTCAAGAACATACGACAGATCTCTGGATCTCTCATAACAATCTGAAACATCAAATCATCCGTAAAACCTAATGCTTCAGACACATTTAGTTCTTTCTCTTTGCTCATGCAAAGTCCTCCTTAAATAATTTGAGGATATTTATCCTCTATTATTTATTACGCAAAAAAGTCGCAAAATTTTTTTGGGAAGTTAGAAAAAAGTTACTATTATTTTTGTTAGTAAGAATTAGAAATCATGGGTTTTTATTCGAAGGTAAGGAAAAATGACTCCAAATAGAAATACAGACATACCAATATTTAAATTGATATATCTGTATTTTTTTATACTCTATCTTTATTTCTGCGAAGCGCCAGTAATAACATCGGTAACATGTTTATCCTCATAAGCAGTATTGGCAGCAATTCTACCAAAGGTAAAGATATCTGCTAAAGAATTTCCTCCTAAACGGTTACCGGCATGGATACCACCAGCATTTTCACCCGCTGAATAAAGACCAGCGATGATTTGACCGTCCTTATTTAAAACATGAGCCTTAGTGTCGATTACTAAGCCACCCATAGTGTGGTGAATAGCAGGTCTTCTTGGTGTGGCATAAAATGGCGCAACTTCACACTTTAGTCCTAATACATTCAATTACTACAATCATGAAAGAATTAAAACAGTACTAAAAAAACCATACTCCGATAGAATATCGAAATATGGTTTTAAATAAAGCAGTTCAATAATATGTCCCAAATTTGGGGTTCATATCAAATCAAACTGAAGTGATTTTTTATTCTCTTTTATTTTCAATTTTAGTGATAGAAGTCAAATTGACCAATCGCCATTGTTTCTTTAATACCACCAGTTTCAAGAACCGACTTATCAATGGTAATCTTCTTAAGAGTTGCTGCAAAGTATCCTTTAAAAGCATGCCCCATTGCCAATCCTGCGGCTTCTGAATTACCCAAGTTAACTACTACACCTAAGTCATGGTAAGCATATTTATCCGGTCTAGTTTGACCCATAATTCTGCTCTTAATATCTTTTGCAGCGTAGTTAGCCATTGAAAGAGCCAATTGACCAGTGTTAGGATATGGCCATTTCTTACCAGGAACCATGACGCTTGAAACATCGCCTAAGACGTAGATATCATCACTTTCTGGCGCGGTTAAATGATCACCAACCATGACCCGACCACGACGGTTCTTAAATCCAGATGCCTCAATTACTGGACTGCCACTAAAGCCCATCATCCAGATTCTAGTACCTGCCTTAATTTCTTGCAGCTCAGCATTGTCTTTTTCATTAGCCATTTTATACAAAACCGAGGTAGAGGTTACTTCATTAACATAAGCTGGCTTAATAATTTCGACTTTATTTTTCTTAATTGTGTTTAAAGCGTAATCAAGCAATTTACCTTGGAACATTGGCAAAAGACGTGGCGAACCATCAATCATTCTGATGGTAATTTCATCTGGTTGGGCGCCAGCCATTTGAGCTAGTTCTGGGCGAACCTTGGCAATGGCATTTCCTAATTCAATTGCTTGAAAACCTGCCCCACAAATTACTACTGACAGGTGTTTAGAATCATGGTCTTGGCGATAAGCCTTCATTTCGGCATAAAGGTGGTCGCGAATAGCTTCAGCTTGTTTTACATTGCTCATTGGCAAAGCATTTTCGGTTGCACCTTTAATGCCCATATTGCTCAAGGTAAAGCCTAAGCCAACAACACAATAGTCATATTTAAGTGGAGCATGATCCTTTAACTCAACTGTTTTATCAGCAATATTAACTTTTTCAACTTCATCCGTAATCACAGTAGTCATCTTCGGATTAATTACATCATTAATTTCATATGACATCCCAGTGTAGGGAATTTCACCAGTAGCCACTTCATATAAGCGAATTGTTTCGTAGTGGTATGGATTACGGTCAACTAAGATAATCTTAACTTGTTCACGCAACTTCTTTTGCAAAGCAACAACTGTTTTCAAGCCGGCAAAACCAGCACCTAAAACTACAACTGTTTTCATAATTTTCAACCTCTCTAAAATAGAATTCCTAAAAAGTAAGTTATTAAGTAAGTCAGTGAACCAACTAGCAACGTTTTTACTCCTGTGATAAATGTCTCTGTCTTAACTTGCTTGCCAATTAAGATCTTGTTCTGCTTATAAACGAACGGTACAATTATTACTGTTAACCAAACCGTCTTAGGAGCAATTCCCAAGAACGGTAGGAGGAAGATTACCAAAAATGCTAAAACATTTTTGACACTAAAAGCAATCAAGCCACCTTTTTTACCAATAAAATGAATAATCGTGGTGCGATGATTATCTTCGTCCTCTTGGGCATCGCATAAATTATTAGCTAGCATTAAATTAGAAATCCATAATTCATCTGCTAAGGCTAATAAGAAAATGCGCCCGATTGTGGCCCAGTTCCAAGCAAAGACTTGAAAACTATTGATATAAACACTGAGCAGGACAATCATGAAGCCCATTGTGAAACCAGAGAACAATTCACCTAGTGGCAAGCTAGAAATAGGATGCGGACCAAATGAATATAAATAACCAACCATAAAACAGAACAAGCCCATCCACAATACAGGCAAGCCTACTTTAGCGACTAGATACAAACCTAATAAAATTGCAATAAGACTAAAGGAAATAATTAATCCCAGAACTAAATTAGGTGAAATATTTTCTCGCCCGATAATGTTAGTCTTCTCTTGGTAATTCTTGCTATCTGCGTGATAATAATCACAGTAGTTATCAAACATATCTACTACCATGTTAAATAGGAGCATTGCAATGAAGAAGACTAGGGCAAATCCCCAGTTAACCTGGTGATAATAATACACGCTGTAGCACATCCCTAAGAAAAAGGGAATGACACTAGCGGTTTTTGCTTTAATCTCAATTAATTCTAAAAATACACTTAATGACATCGATCCACATCCTTTCAAAGGATCACTATTCTGTTAACTCTATTATAAGGAAATCTATCATGAATAACTCTCAACCTTGGCAAAAATATCCACTTATTCGTAAACCGCTTGAAGAAGTTAATCAATTAATTCAGGCAACCATCCGCACTCCATATTCAGACTTGCAAGATGCACTCCTTGAAATGGCTAGTAACGGTGGTAAATATTTACGGCCTAGTTTACTAATTTTGTCAGCTCAAATTGCTAGCAAAAAAGAAACTGTATCAAAACAAATTATTCAACTTGCCTCATCAATCGAAATTTTGCATATGGCCTCATTAATTCATGATGATATCATTGACGATTCTGACGAGCGCCGCGGTAAAATTAGCATCCAAGCCCGTTTTGGCAAAGACACCGCAGTTTACGCTGGCGACTTGCTTTTTACGCACTTTTTTGACCTAATTTTGAACGCCATTTCCGAACAAGATTACATGATCAAAAATGCTCACACAATGCACCATTTACTTGCTGGTGAATTAGGCCAAATGGCTGAACGTTTTAACCTAAGCCAAGATTTCAACGACTACTTAACTAATGTTAAAGGAAAGACAGCTGCACTTTTTCGTTTAGCTGCCGAAGAAGGAAGCCATTTTGGCAATGGAGATGAGCAAACTACTCAAGCTTTAGCCTCCTTTGGTGAAAACTTAGGCATTGCTTTTCAAATTGTTGACGACATTCTTGATTACACTGGCGGCAAGCAGCTAAACAAGCCAACGCTAGAAGATTTGACTACCGGCGTCTACTCTCTACCTATTCTGCTAGCTCTTAGCAAAAAGGAATTACGAGAGCAATTAGTACCGCTACTTGAAAAAAAGCGACAAATGAGCAAAAACGATATCGAACAAATCCAAAAGATTTTGCTAAACAGCTCAGTCATTGAAGAAACTCATGCCTTAGCTGAACAATACACTAATCGGGCATTAGCTAACTTAGCCCAACTGCCGCAAACTAATGCGACCGTCTTGCTCAAAAAGATGACGCGTAAATTAGTCAATCGAACGCTTTAGTCTTTGCGTCCCAAATGAATCGCACCTGCACCGTAAGTTAACTTAGTAACCGCTACTCGAGTAAAACCATTTTGCTCAAGTAGCTTTTTTAATTGCTCAGCCGAGAGAAATTCTTTACTTGTTTTTGACAAATACTGGTAGTCCTTGATATTACCGTGTGTCAACTTAGCAAAATACGGAAAAATTTTAAAATAAGCTTGCCAGCCCAATTTAACTAATGCATTAGTGGGCTGAGACATTTCTAAAACAGCAAATTGTCCACCCGGCTTAAGTACGCGGTAGCTTTCCTGAATCGTCTTAACAGCGTCAGGGACATTACGCAGGCCAAAACAAATAGTTACACAATCAAAGCTATTGGCCGCAAAAGGTAAATTCATTGCATCCCCTGCAATCAACTTTATTTTGGACTGCAGCTGCTTTTGACGAATCTTTTTTTGGGCAATCTTCAACATCTCCTGGTTAAAATCTAGACCAGTCACTAATTTAGCTTTTTTAGCCAAATCAATAGTTGAATCAGCGCTACCACAACACAAATCTAAGCAAATAGAATTTTTATTTAAATCTAACTGCCGTAAAAATTTCTTACGCCAACTCTTTTGAATCCCTAAACTAACAATATTATTCATCAAATCATACTTAGGCGCGACCCTAGTAAATAGGTCATGCACATCTTGTTCTGGCACTTTATTCGTTAGCATAATGAACCTCTATAATCCTAAATCAGCCTTTTTCAATTCACGATAACGCGGCTCTGTCTGCCATAATTTTTCCGGTGTACCCTGCATATTAATTTGTCCATCTTCAATAAAAATTACTTGATCCATCTGATCAATTCCTTGCAAGTGGTGTGTAATCCAAATTAAAGTTTTACCGGATAATTCCTTAATAAACATATTAATTACAGCTTGCTCCGTAATTGGATCCAAGCCAACTGTTGGCTCATCAAGTAAGACAATTGGCGTATTCTTCAGTAAGATTCGCGCTAAGGCTAAACGATGGCGTTCACCACCTGAAAAGCGTAAGCCTGCCTCATCCACCTTAGTATCAAGGCCATCCGTTAATTTTTGCACCATCTCGGCCAAACCTACTCGGCGCAAAACGTCCCATAGCTGCTCATCTGTGGCATCTTCATTACCTAGCCGCAAATTATTGGCAATCGTGGTATTGAACAAATATGGCGTTTGATTGATGATGCTAAAGTAATTGGACATTTGATCGCCAAACTTGCTGGTATCAATTCCATTTAAAGTTACGTGTCCTTTAGCTGGTACCCGATCACCTCTGAGCAAGGCAGCTAAAGTACTTTTACCCGCACCACTACGACCCAAAATAGCAATCTTTTCACCATCATGGATATTTAAGTTGATCCCATGCAAAACCTCTTTATTAGTTTGAGGGTAGGCATAATGCACATCAGTTAATACTAAATTAAACGGTGCGGTTAATTTGATTGGTTTATGCTTAGTCCGATCAGGAGCTGGCAAATTATTCAAACGCTTAAGCGAATCTTTGTAGATATTCGTCTCTTGAGCAGCAGTCGGCAAACTGGCAAAAGCCTCAACAGTCGGGAATAATGCCAAAGCAAATGCCGCAATCCAATTAGTATAATAAGTTGAACGCCCGCCAAATCTGGCAGCACCCCAAATTACTAGGCTCACAATTACCAACACCCAGAAGATTTGTAAAACAAAGTCGCGCCAGCGATCAAATTTTTTCATCTTCGCGTTGATTTGCAAAAATTTATCTTGATCATTGACGTGCAAGGCCAAGTATTCTTTGCTGCGGCCAGACAAAATCCAGTCATCTACTCCCATCACATTATCAGTCAAATCAACGTAGAGCTTGTCTTGAACCGTTTTTTCATAGCTTTGCCGCGCACCATTGATTAAGACTGACCAAATAGGAATAGCAAAAATAATCAAGAAAAACAGGATCAATATCCAAATGCCCATCAGTGGGGAAATGATGCCTAAGCCAATTACGATAATTGCATACAAGCCCCAAGCTACAAACATTGGAAAGATCGTTCTTAGGTAAAAGTTTTGAATATGGCTGACATCATCAGACAAAAGTCCCAGAATATTTCCTAGCTGATACTTACTATTAAAAATAGTCGCATCGCGCTCCAATGAGTCATAAAGCTGTTGTCTAAATTTGGAGGTCATTTTGAGCACCCAATTGTGACTAACCAGCCGCTCAAAATAACGGACAGCTGGCCGCGTAATCCCAAATGCTCTAGTTAAGACAATTGGCACATAGATTAACAAAATATTTTCAGGTTTAGCTGCTGAACGGCTGATTAAATAGCCAGCACAGAACATCAAGCCCCCGCCACAGACGAAAGTTAAAATGCCCAGTGCAATCGCCAAAATCAACGTTTTACGATATTTTTCCAAATATGGGCGAACCCAACGATCATTTTTTAATGCTCTTAAAACCGGAATCTTATTGATCATTGTTTTCACCTCTCATTCCTGCCATTAACTTGCAGAAGTAGCCTTGATTTTGCTGCAATTGCTCATAACTTCCTTGCTCAACCAATTGACCGTGATCCATCACTAGAATATAGTCCATTTCTTTTAACCAATGCAGTCTGTGAGTCGCAAAGAAGACCAGTTTATTTTGCATTAATGGTATCATCCGCTTCTTTAAGTCAATTTCTGTTTCGATATCTAAGTGAGCAGTCGGCTCATCGAAGATCATAATTTTTCGCTTAGGATCCAAAAATGCTCTCGCTAAGGCAATTCTTTGTGACTGACCTCCAGACAAGACACGCTTACCGCGGCCAATCACCGTATCAAGTCCGTTAGGCAAATCATTTAACAAGGCATCCAGACCCATGATATGAATCGCCTGCTTAATTTCATCATCACTTGCCTGCGGATTATAAAAAGCAATATTTTCACGCAAGCTCTTAGTAAAAACGTATGGCTCCTGCGGAATATAGGTCATTTGACGCTGCCAAGCAGGAATATTCATGGTCGTAGTTTTCTGCCCTTGTAGTTCAATTTGCACTTGATCCGGAGTCAAAAAGCCGCTGAGCAGGTTAATTAAACTAGTTTTACCAGATCCGCTCATTCCGATAATGCCAATTTTCTTGAATCCTTGGACTTGTAATGAAACCGGTCCAATTTCGGTTCCCTTTTGATAAGTAAACTTCAAGTTCTTGATCTTCAATTGATCTTGAGCTGACCAAGTTTTTAAAGGTAAATCATTAGTTTTTTCCTCTGGCAGATTAATCAATTCGTTGATCCGCTTAAAGGCATTTTTACCATTCAAGGTTGCATGGAAATCCCCCGCAAAATCTCGAATTGGCAAAAAATAATCTGGCGCCAGAATCAGAATTCCTAAAGCAGGAAAAAGTGCAATTTTACCATTCATCAAGTCAAAACCAAGAAAAACAGCAATGATTGCAATAGACAAGGTAGTGAAAAAGTCTAAGGCAAAAGTTGAAAGCATTGCTACTTTTAGCACCGCCATCGTCTTTTTTCTAAAACCCTCACTCAAGTTAAAAATTGACTTGGAATATCTTTTACTCAGGCCTAAATACTTCAGCGTATCAATTCCCCTTAAAGAATCAATAAAGTTATTAGATAAAACCTGAAAGTTACCAAATTGTTTAATTGCTCGATCCTGTGCAGCATGACCTAGGATAATCATGAATAAGACAATTAAAGGATACATGACTAGCAGAATCACAGCTGATGTCCAGCTTAAAAACAGCATGCCGACAAAGATTAAAACTGGCACAATCATCATTGTTAAAACTTTGCTGTAGATTAACTTAATGTATTGCCTGACCTCATCAACACCATCTAGGGACATAGTAATCAAACTACCGGTTCCTTGTTTTTGTACTAAAGCCTGTCCATCACGAAAGACTTTATTTAAAAGTTTCTGTCTCAGCTCTTCTGCAACTTGACCAGAATATTTTTCAAGCATTGAGTCACGCAAAGTATTGATTAACTGGCGAGCAATAAAGCATGCCGCAAAAGTAAGAAGCAATAGCCAGTCTAGTGACTCACCTGCCCACAATTTGCTTAAGACTGACGCTAGTGCCAAGGCTTGTCCTACTATAAAAAAAGCTTGCAGAATCTCAAGCCCTGCAAGTTTTTTTAAGATTGAACCAGCGCCATCAATTTTAAATAGCTGTTTATCAATCATTATTTAACCTCTCCGATTCTTGGCATTGAAATCCGCTTGCGAAAAATCCAGTATGCCCAGATGGTATACGCCAATACACACGGTACCAAGATACAAGTGGCAATCGTCATTACTACTAAAGTGTAGTTAGATGATGATGCACTATGAATCAACAAATCATATTTACTGCTGATTGATGAAATCATTACTCTTGGGAATAAACCACAGAAGATTAAGGCGACCAATGAGATCAACGTTAATCCACTGCAAGTTAAAGCCATTCCTTGCTTGTTAGTGAAAGTAGCTACATGTGCTGCTACAGAGAAACCAACAATTAGTGCTAAGCATACTAAAGTTGCAATTGGATGTACTCTCATGAAGTCAGTTTGGAAAATCAATAATAAAGCAAAGACCACTTCACCGACGTAGAGTACCCAGTATAAAGCTTGTGCATAGTTTTGTGCTCTATCTGAAATAACGCCCTTAGTTTTAATAGTAATATAATTTAAGCCGTGTAAATAGCAAAGAAGTGTTAAAGCAATACCACCAACGATTGAGAACCAGTTAAAGTAGTCAAAGAAGCTAGCTGAAATATTGCCTTTAGCATCGATTGGCATCCCTTTAATCATTGAGATAAACATTACCCCAAAGAGAAAGGTGGCCATTACGCTACCGATCGCCATTGCATTATCCCAAATATGCTTTTGATATGGAGCACATTTTGCTCTAAATTCAAATGACACACCACGAATAATTAAGCCAACTAAGATCAATAATAAAATTAAATAGTAACCTGAGAATAAGGTTGCATACCAGTATGGGAATGATGCAAACATTGCACCACCAGCAGTAATCAACCAAACTTCATTACCATCCCAAACTGGTCCGATTGTCCTAACAACTTGATCTCTTTCAGGTTCATTATGAGCTAAAGTCTTCACGGCCATTCCTACCCCAAAGTCAAAACCATCAAGGAAGAAGAAGCCTGAGAACAATACTCCAATTAAGATAAACCAAAGTATTTGTAAAAATGACATTTTAGATGGCCCCCTTTGAGAACGGATCAACTACTTTGCTTGCCTCTTGAGCCTTATCATATTCATCTGGATCGTTGTGCATGAAGCGAACAGCCAATGCAATCATGATAATTGCTAAAATAGTAAATAAGCAGAAGTAAACAATATTTGATGTTAAAAGTGAAGCCACTGAAACATTCGGTGAAACACTTTGATCAATAGTAAATAATCCATAAACTGTCCATGGAGCACGGCCAAGTTCGGTAATTAACCAACCGGCAGTGTTAGCCAAGAATGGTGAGAATGTAAGAAGTGCGAAGATCCATAATAGCCAACGATGGTTATAAAGGGTTTCTTTATTCTTACGAGTCATGATTAAACCAACAATTGCCATCAAGAATAATAATGCAGCAAAGCCACACATTACTCTGAAGGACCAGAATAAAGTATTAACTGGTACATAGTAGTCCATCTTGCGACCATCAATATGTGTACCATACTTCTTTTCAAGTTCTTTGTTAATTTCTTCCATACCTTTTACAGAACCAGTAGTCTTGTGGTAAGAAAGAATACTTAACATGTCTGGAATATCAATTCCCTTAACTTCATGGGTCTTTGGATTAGCAATTGCAACTACCGTCCATGGAGCCTTTTCTCCAGTTGTCTTATAAACAGCTTCAGTTGCGGCGAACTTCATTGGTTGATCATGCAAAGTATATTGCATTTGCATATCACCCACAGCAATTTCACCAGCTGAGAAAATTAACATTAAGATAAAGCCTAAACGCATTGTCTTACGATAGATCTTCTTGTTAATGTCTGAAAGGTTACGTTTCTTCAATAGTTGGAAAGCAGCTAACCCAGTCAAAATTGTAGTACCAGTTAAAAGTGCACCAACAATTACGTGACCATATTCATACATTAATTGTGGATTCTTAAGAAGTGCTCCAAAGTCAGCCATTTCGGCACGACCGTTGCGTAAAGCAAAGCCGACGGGATGCTGCATGAAGGAGTTTGCTGTTAAAATCCATAATGCAGAAGTCATTGTCCCAAAGACGATCATCCATCCAAAGAATAAGTGTAATTTCTTCCCCACTTTATCCCAAGTAAACATCCACAAACCAATAAAGGTAGATTCAATAAAGAATGACAACAATGCTTCAAAAGCAAGTGGAGCACCAAAGATGTCCCCCATGAATCTAGAATAATCGGACCAATTCATACCAAATTGGAATTCTTGAATGATACCGGTTACAACACCAACGGCAAAACTCAATAAAAAGATATTAGCCCAAAACTTGGTCATCTTTTTATATTCAGGCTTGCCTGTATGAACATACATTGATTCCATAATTGCGACAACGAATATCGTACCAATTGAAAATGGCACGAAGAAAAAGTGAAAGATCGTCGTCATAGCAAATTGGAATCTTGCTAAACTAGTAATATCCATTTTTACGCCCCCATAATTCCTACTCGCATTACAAGTCTCTGCCAAAAATAACGTTCGTTATTCAGTTCAATTTAAGTGTACAGCTACTTAGATTTACTTTCAAGGAGGCAAATAATGCGCTTTCAATAGTGTTATCTTATTTTTAGGCCACTTTCCATTTATAATTATAGCATTGTCAAATATAGATTTATTCCAACCGCAAAAAAAGTACTAAAAAAGGACCAAACTGGTCCTTTTTTTCTTTATTTTTATTATTTTCATCATGAAAATATTTTTGATTTTTCAAAATTTATTTAGTTGTTATTTTATAGATTCTACACTTTTAATTGATTAGTCAAATTTTGCGTAGTTTTCATTTTCATATTTAGTTCTTTTAAATTTGGCGAAATAAGACTCAAATATAGCAAGCTAGAAGCAAAGATTTCTGCAAATAGTGAATTAATAGCACCATAGCGCAATAACTTCTCATTTGATGGCAATGTAATTACTGTATCAGCCATATTCTTTAGTGGTGAATCTTGTATACGAGTCACTGCAACTATCTTGGCATTATTTTTTTGCGCCTGCTTTGCCATTAGCAATGGTTCTTGAGTTAATCCACTGTAGGAAAAAACGATTAGTATATCTTCTTTATTAATATTTGCTACTTGTTCTAAAGCAATATGTGAACTTTGAACGAAATTAACATTCTTTCCGCTACGAATTAATTTATAAAACAAATCTTGAGCAGCAAGACCAGATGCTCCTTCTCCTGCAACATATATCTGTTGTGCTGATCGCATTAAATCTACTGCAGCATCTAAAGATTTATGATCTATTGTTTTACCAATGTCTGCAATATTTTTTCCTAAGCTAAGTTGCAATTTATAAAGCACGCTTGTTGGTTCATCATTTGTATTGATAATCGTATCTACCATAGCATCTTGTTTATTAGGCATTTCTTGCGCACAAGCTATTTGAAAATCTTTAAAGCCTTTGAAACCCAATTTTCTGCAAAAGCGAACGACTGATGCACCACTTGTTTGGGTAATGGTACCTAATTCCTGTAAATTTTTATTTAGAAAAATTCTTGGTTCTTTAAAATAAACATCTGCAATTAACTTAGAAGTCTTATTCAAATTAGGATATACATCTGAAATCTTATTTGCCAAATTAAGCATAATATCACCTTTCTTCTATGTCAGCCTTCTAAAAATAATTTTCGTACTCGAATCAATAAAATCAAGCAACTTCACATACTCAGGTGAAATAAAACCAATCACATTACTGCGTGCTTCAAAAGATAAATCCGACTTAATCAGACTAACTTCACCACTATATCTTTGGGCCAATTTGTTTTGCATTGTAATAGTGCCTTTACGCCTATTTAAAGTATTACAAATTGGAATATCAGGTTTTCTAGACAAACTTAAGCGAATCAGCTTTTCTGGCATGTCCTTTCTTACTTCAATCACTTGATCATACAGCTGTTGATATTGTGGCAATAGCGAACATTCTATGTTTAAAATATTATCTTTTTGATAATCTACAATATACCGAAGATTTTTGATTGACGCCTTGCTATCGCCAATAAACACATCATCCACATTTGCTTCATGAATTAATTCAACAGCTGCAACGTAAGGCGAAACTCCACGATGCTTTTCTACAGTTGGCAAGCCTTCATATAGTGGGAAACGTTTAAGTGCATCCCCAGGAACAAAAGCTTGAGTTCTTAAGCCATAGTCCTTTAACATCCAATTCTTACGTTTAAAATCTGTCCATCCCATACCTGTATCTGTATGCGGATAAAAATTATATGTTAAAGCTAATTTACCAAAATCAACCCCTGCATTTCTGGCACGATCTAAATAGTCCAGTGACACAACACTTGCATTTAATAAAATAAAGAAATTTCTTTGTAGCTTTTTGATTAAATCAAAGTCATCAAAACCATAATCTAATCTTAAGGCTTTGAATCCCTTATCTTTTAAGGCTTCAAAATCGCCTCCTTTAATTCCTAGCTTTTCCAATGTAGCCGGAGAAACATCAGGAATTACTTCAAGTCCCAATTCATCGCACAATTCAAAAAATCTCGGTAATTTTTGATCCAGATCTGAATAATCTTCTTCTGGAATCTGAAGTGACGTAAAAACGTATTTTGCACCAGCTTGAGCTGCTTTTTTCAAATAGTTTTCATCATAATCTTGGAAATATACAGATATTCCTAGCATTTTTTCTTCTCCGTTAAAAATAAAAATCATTGTAATAGTTACAATGATTTCAATTACTTCTTTAATTTTATCATTCAGGAAAGACTTCATTAATTCTTGCTTCATCTATTCCAAAGAACCATGTTAAAACAAAGCCACCTACATAAGAAATTAACAAAGCAATCAAGAATTCAACCTGTTGACCTGGCTGCATAATTAACAGTCCAAATAATCCAGATACCCCCTGTGAGACAGTACCTAAATGGAATAATGATGCTGCAACACCACCGAAACCAGCACCAAGACAAGCCGTAATAAATGGACGTCCTAATGGTAAGGTCACAGCATACATTAATGGTTCACCAACTCCTAAAATAGCTACAGGAATTGAACTCATAACCATATTTTTAAAACGCTTATTTTTGCTCTTAAGCCAAAGAGCAAAACCAGCACCAACTTGACCACCTCCGGCCATCATTAAAATAGGAAGTAAATAGTTAATTCCATGAGTTGGACCAGTAGGGTCATTCAGCATAACATGAATTGGCGTTAAAGCTTGATGCAAACCAACAGATACTAATGCTAAGAAAGTTGACGATAAAATATAACCGCCGAACCAGCTTAACTTATCATATAAGAAGTCCATAGCCACGTAAATAATATTGGTTAGCCAACCACCAACTGGTTGTAAGAAAACCACTGAAATTAAACCACAAAAGATCAGGGTGCAAAGAGGTGTTAAGAATGTATCTAAAGCATTAGGCATAAACTTTCTAATCTGTCTTTCTGTCCATGCGATAAAGATCCCCATAAACAGTGCGGTAAGCAAACCACCAACACCAGCAACATATGGCTTATTAGTGAATGGCATTGATACTGCCAGTGAATTTAAAGGGTACGCAGCAAAACCTGTTAAATTTAAACAGAATACACCACCAATTCCACCTAGAATTGCACTACCTTTAAATTCTTTAGCTGCATTCATCCCTACAAAGATTGGTAAGAATGCAAATAGTCCCCATCCTATTGTTTTAATAGTTAAATACCACCAATCATTGGCAAAAGCACTACCAGATTGATAATCAATAACATTGCAGATACCATTGACTAAACCTGCAGCAATAATTCCTGGAAGTAAAGGAATAAAAACATTAGCAATATGATGCAATCCACGTTGTAAAGGCTTATCATGTTTAGCTTTTTGTGCCGCTTTATTTTTTTGAGCTCTAGCTTTAACTTCATCTAATGTTTCATTGGAATCATCGCCGCCTTCTTCTCCAAGTGGCACACCGGCTAATTTACTAAATTCAGTTCCAACTTTAGTAACCTTTCCCGGTCCCAGTACAACTTGTAAAGTTTCAGACTGAACTACTCCTAAAACTCCATTAAGCCGCTTTAACTGATCTAAATTAATTTTTGAATCATCTTTAACACTAATCCGTAGACGAGTCATACATGAAATAACTGCGGAAACGTTGTCTTTACCACCAATATCATTCAAAATGCTACTGGCTAATTCACTATCTTTGCTCATTTTTTACACCTCCTAATTTAAATTATCTAATGCCCATTGATAAGCTTGTGGAGCTGCTGAAGTCCAATAAGCCCAATTATGGTTGCCACCGTTGTCTCTTACAAACTTAACACTAATGTCATGGTTTTTAAGAGTTTTCACAAAGCGATCGACATTTTTTACTGGAACGGTAGTATCACTTGAAGTAGTCTCTACAAAGAACTTATCTTTCTCTGATTTACTATTAATGTACCTAGTTGGAAATACACTATCATAAAATTTCCAATCCCAGTTACTTTTTCCATCTTGAAAAGCATGCTGTGAAGTTTTAATTGGGTTGTTATTCGGCAAGCGGTACCAAACTGCAGGAGAAATTAGAACACCATTTCCAAAAATATCTGGATATTTCAAAGCCAATCTGGCAGCACCATATCCACCCATTGAGATACCACCAATACCTACATGTTTAGGATTGGTTTCTGTCTTATACAATTTATTAATAGTAGGAACCATGTCATCAACGATGGCACTTTCCATCTGCATCCCACCTTGCTTTTGATTAATATAAAAGCTATTAAAGCCATCAACAAAAACTACGATCATCTTTTTATTACAGCGATGAATTTCTCCATCAAGAATTTGTTGAGAATTAAATCTTTCTAGCAAGTTTCTATGATTACCATAGATTCCATGCAACATATATAAAACAGGATATCTTTTACTGCTTTTTGGATTGTAACCTGCTGGTAAATATACATCATAATTCCAATCCATATGTAATTTTTTCGAATACATAGTTGTTGTAACAACTTGACTCTTATGAGGTGTAACAGCCGGAGTAGCTGTAACCTCTTTTTTCTGACTGCATCCAGTTAAGCCTGCTCCTAAAAGTAAAACTGAAAGAGCAACTAATAAAAAATTGCGATGTTTCATTATTCTCCCTCCCTTACTTATTACTAATATTCATTAGCAAAGTAGTATTATCAAAACTCTTTTGAAAAAGCAATCACTAATATGCAATTTTTGTACAAATAGAAATAATATTTCATTATTCTTTATTAGTAAGCGCTTACTTAAATATAAAAATATCACTTTTAAGACATATAATCAATGATTTTTGAAATTTAATTTCAAAGTATAGCTAATTATTTAAAACTTGGCTGACATTGTTATTATTTTTTTCTAATAGTTTACTTGCATCATCACTATTTAACCCTGTTTTTGCCATAACAATTGCTAATCCTACATTTTTATCAGCTTTAAGCAAGACATCTTTCGCCTGCTCTATTGATACGTTAGTAACTGACGTAATAATTCTAATTGCTCGATTTACTAGCTTTTTATTAGTAGGCAAGACATCAATCATAACATTTTGATAAACTTTTCCTTGTTTAATCATTACGCCCGTTGAAATCGTATTTAAGATCATCTTTTGTGCAGTTCCTGCTTTCATTCTAGTTGATCCAGTAATTACTTCAGGCCCTACTACAGCTTCAATAGCTATTTCTGCATGTTTTCCAATTAAACTATTATTAACACAGGCAATTGAAATTGTCCCTGCACCGATTTTTTGTGCATAGTCTAATCCTCCAACAACATATGGCGTTCGACCACTAGCAGCTAATCCTAGAACTACATCTTTACTAGTTAAATTTAGCTTACCTAAGTCTTCAGCAGCAAGTGATTCTGAATCTTCTGCACCTTCAACAGCTAAATACATTGCAGTTTTACCGCCAGCAATTAATCCTATTGCACGATCAGGGCTAATTCCATACGTTGGTACTAACTCTACTGCATCTAATATACCTAATCTTCCACTAGTGCCAGCTCCAATATATATTAATCGTCCACCATCATGGTATTTCTTAGAAGCCATGTCAATTGCCTGAGCAATTTGCTCCTCCTGAGTTCCTACTGCTTCAGCAACTTTCTGATCTTCTTTATTAATAGTTTTAACCATATCTAAAGTTGACATATTATCGATATGCATAGTTGCACTGTTTCTTTTCTCTGTAGTTAAATCCTTGATATTCATATTAATCATTCCTTTCTTTTAATTTTTCGAGAAGCTTTCCTGTAGCCTCCATTTCTTGTTTTACCTCACCTAAATCACTTGAAATTGAGCATAAATAAAGCACATTTGAAATAAACATTTGAGCAAAAGTTGAATTTATAGCACCAACTCTCATCAGCGATTCATGATCCGGTAATTTTAAATTTATATCTGCTAATTTACTCAAAGGGGATTCGGATTTTCTAGTCACTGCAACAATTGGTGTTTTATTTTTTTTAGCTTGTTTAACTGCAAGTAATAGTTCCTGAGTCAATCCGCTATAAGAAAAACATATCATGACATCTTTTGGCGTTGAATAGTATATTCTCTCTAATGCAATGTGGACATCATCATTATAAAAAACCGTTTTTCCACTTCTAATGAGTTTATAAAAAAGATCCTTAGCAGAAAAGCTTGAAGCCCCAATACCAGCTATATACACAGCTCGACTTTTTTTAATTAAGGATACAGCTTTTTGTAAATCCTTGATATCAATAGTCTTAGATAAATCTTCAAAGTTTTGACTCAAACTAACCCTTAATTTAGTCATAACTTCATCAGCTTTGTCATCTTTAGTTACAATCATATCTATTGGCTTAAGTTGTGACTGTTTGACAGTACTTTGAGCTAAATCGATTTGAAAGTCCTTTAACCCTTTATAATTTAATTGCTTACAAAAACGAATTACTGATGCTGCAGATGTATTAGTATAATTCCCTATTTCTTTAGCATTTTTATTTAACAAAATTTTTGGATTTTCAAGTACCGCATCAGCAATAATACGTGATGATTTTTTTAACTCTGTATAATTCTCTAAAATTCTATCTCTAACATTCATTTAATCACCTTGCTTTTAACTCTATTTTACTTTCATAGAAATAGTATTTCAATATATGTAGATATAATAAAAATACTGAAATTAAATTTCCAGCAAAAAAGCCACATGCTCTACTTTGCATGTGGCTCCTTCAACTTAATTTTTCTTCAATTTTCGATCTCGATACAATTGATTCAATACAATCGAGACTACAATAACAATCATAGAAACAACGTAAACAGCTTTTAACCCGCCTAATAAAACTTGCCGTAATTGTGGCACTACATTGGCAGCCAGACTTTTGGCATTTTCTGCAGAAACAATTTTATTCATCATTTCTTGATTCAACCCCGGTCTCTTGCTTAACCCATGCGCCAACATCGTATTAAAAGCAATCCCGTAGATAGAAACCATCATTGTCTGTCCCAGATACTTCATCAGCGTATTAAACGAAGTGGCAACACCTATGTCATCCTTAGGTACCAAAACCTGCGATCTCACCTGTGAAGCTGTCGTAATCGCACCAAAGGCGGTCCCATTAAAGGCAGCAACAACACAGAAGACCCAGAATGATGTGTAAATCGGCACTAAAATCAAAACCAAATCGGCCACAACTAAAACCAATAACATATAATCATATGTCTTTTTAATCCCCCAGCGGCCGAACATTCCACCAATCAAGAATGAACCCACAATCCACATTAATGAACTAGGCGTTACAGCAAAACCGGCTAGAGATGGATTAGTACCATTAATACCTTGCATCCAGGTAGGAATGTAAAATTCAAAGCCGATTACTACGCCAGAAATCAATAACGTAATCAGGTTAATTGCAAGGAACTCCTTATCTTTTAACATAGTGAGTGGCATTATTGGATCAACTGCGCGCTTTTCTGCTCTAAAGAACATAATTATACTAATTACCACTAAAACGGCTAGAGCGGCCATTATGGCGATATTAGTGTTTGAACCTAAATCTTGTAAGAAAAACATCAAAGCTAGCAATAAAATTACTAACCAAATGGTTCCCTGCAAATCTAACTTAGACTTAGAGCTATGTTTAGGCTCTTGCAAACAAAAAATTACGAGCAAAAAGGCAATTATTCCAATTGGCACATTGATGTAGAAAACCCAGTGCCAGGATAGATGCTGAACTATAAAGCCACCTAATAGCGGTGCAATAACTGATGCTACTCCCCAAAAACCAGAGTTAAGACCTAACATTTTCGCTCTTTTTTGCAGAGCATATAAATCCGCAATAATGGTGATGGCAACTGGCTGAACCGCGCCAGAACCTAATCCCTGAATTACTCTGAATAAGATAAGCTCCACCATATTTTGTGCAAGTCCACACAGCGATGAGCCTATGACAAACAACGCAATTCCAAACAAAAAAACTGGCTTCCGCCCAATGCTATCCGCCAGTTTTCCATATAAAGGAGTTGAAACGGCCGTCATTAGCAAGAAAATTGATATAACCCAATTCATAATCTCGAGCCCATCTAGGTCAGAAACTATGGTTGGCATTGCAGTAGAAACAATTGTCCCTTCAATGGCAGTCATAAAAGTTGTCATAAAAATCGCAAGCGTGACTATAGGCACGTTTGTTTTTTTCATTCTTTTTTACTTCCTCTTTTTATTTATTGCTTATTTTTAATATAATCAAGCAAATCTTGTGTTTTATCAGTCTTTTCCCATGGCAAATCAACGTCTGTTCTACCAAAGTGACCGTATGCGGCCGTTTGTTCATAGATTGGACAACGAAGGTCAAGCATCTTAATGATACCGGCTGGACGAAGATCAAAAACATTGCGTACTGCTTCAGTTAACAAATCATCGTCAACCTTACCAGTACCCGCAGTATCAATCATAATTGAAACTGGGTGAGCTACACCAATTGCATAAGCCAATTGAACTTCACAGCGATAAGCAAGGCCGGCAGCCACAATATTTTTAGCGACATAACGAGCTGCATAACTAGCTGAACGGTCAACCTTTGTTGGATCCTTACCTGAAAATGCACCACCGCCGTGGCGAGCGTAACCACCATAGGTATCAACGATAATCTTACGACCAGTTAAACCAGAATCGCCCTTTGGACCTCCAATAACAAAACGCCCTGACGGATTAATCAAAAACTTAGTCTTTTCATCTAGGTACTTGGCCGGAATAACTTCCTTAATGACTAAATCAATCATTGCCCGATGGATTTCTTCATTAGAAACTTCTGCATCAGTTTGAGTAGAGATAACAACAGTATCCACTCTTAATGGCTTATTGTTTCCATCATATTCAACAGTGACTTGAGCCTTAGCATCCGGACGAAGCCAATCTAAAGTATGGTCTTTTCTCAAAGCAGCAACACGTCTCATTAAACGATGAGCAAGCGAAATTGGTAATGGCATGAGTTCAGGTGTCTCTTTAATCGCAAAGCCAAACATCAAACCTTGGTCACCAGCACCAATTTGATCCAATTCATCGTTATCAGACTTGTTTTCTCTAGTTTCAAGTGAGTGATCAACCCCACCAGCAATATCAGGTGATTGCTCATCGATGTCAACCATCACAGCACAGTTATTGCCATCAAAACCTAATTCTGGACGATCATAGCCGATCTTCAAAATAGTCTTCCGCACTACATCTTGAATATCAACATAAGCGTTGGTAGAAATTTCACCAAAGACAAAAACCATCCCAGTAGTTACGATCGTTTCACAAGCTACGTGTGAATTAGGATCCTTCTTTAACATCGCATCTAAAATTGCATCAGAAATCTGATCAGCAACTTTATCCGGATGTCCTTCAGAAACTGATTCTGAAGTAAACAAACGTCTTTCCATATTAGTCCCCCTATATAGACATTGGCTATTCGGTTACAAGGCATCTTCACTAATCATAGTGAATCCTCTCAGGACTTGAACCGATAAAATAATAATTTTGCTTGTTCGTTCTTTTTGCATAAAAAAAGACTACCGCGGCGGCGGTAGTCCCGAACAATGGAGGATACAGGGCTCGAACCTGTGACCTCCTGCTTGTAAGGCAGATGCTCTC